>Ga0116171_10002124_pt1 | contig 19077 bp, 15 predicted proteins | sample AD_JPNHW2_MetaG_FD_89798 | JGI IMG/M metagenome (GOLD analysis project Ga0116171, IMG submission 89798) | Active sludge microbial communities of municipal wastewater-treating anaerobic digesters from Japan - AD_JPNHW2_MetaG | ecosystem: Engineered > Bioreactor > Anaerobic > Digestate | place... | reverse complement strand
GCTTGATTATGTCTCTGAAAGAATAAAAATCTATGCCAAAAATCCTGCTGTATCAAAAATAGGAGAAACGGCTGTTACCAACAGCATTAAAATCGTCGAACCCGTACACAGGGGAAAGGTATGCAAATAACGTTTTAATACCGGCGCTTAAGTATAAATCAGAAAAATTGAATTTCGAGGTCAAGGGCAAATCCTTTTAATACAGCTTTTTGTATGTACCGGTCCAGCAAGCCATTCAATAATATTGGCTTTTATCACTTAGACCGCAGTTTATTCTGGGCATTTTCCCAAGAGTTGATAATCTCTTCTCTTTTATATTCGTCCGGAGAGGACATTTGCAACAGAAGATTAAATAAGCCGCCTTGCCGGGATGCCTCCAATACCCGAATAAAATAATCGTCATAACTCTCATTTATATTCATATTAATGCTGCCGTAATACAGTTTGCCGGCTTGGGCAATCCTCTTCAGAATGGTTTCCATATCATGCTTTTCGGGATTGCCGAAGTTGAGGCAATAAACGAGGGGTTCTTTCAGCAAGGCATTGAAAAGATAATCGTTTTTGCCGCAATAATGTACATATCCGCCTCCGAAATGCGCAAGTATTTTTCTCAGATAGGGCAGGACAAATTCATCAATGGATTCGCCGGATAAAAGAGTAGCGGTATCTTCGCTTATTTTTAATCCGCCTTTATTCCTGGGTATAATTAAATTATTATAATGGGCAATCAATTTGTTGCTGCCGGATATTGCTTTCAGGCACTCGGTCATGCCAATGATGATACATTCGCATGACAGTTCCAAAAGATGGTGGACAAAAGGCGGATCATCATATAAATCATAAAAGAGTGTATCGCCGTAAACCAGATGCGCTGTTCCGAACGCGCTTTGAAGATCCAGCGGGAAGACATAAGCGCCGGTTCCTTCTAAAAGTTTATTCATTTCATACATATGCTCAAGAGCGGCTTTGAACTCATCGCCGGGTTTCAAATCCTCCGGACCCATTCGAAGGATAGTTTTCTTATCAAGATGTTCCTGCAGCCAGGGCATTTTATCTTCAAACAGCATCTGGGAAATCCCGAAAAGAGTAGGGAAAATCCCGCACCCCATATTAGACCTGGCGGAAGGCACCGCGTCTCTGCCTCCGTTTGCAGTTGGCAGCATGGATTTGAAACTGCTTATTACCATTTTTTCAGTATTAAAATGCGTTTCCTTTGTATTGTAATCAGGGATTGCGTCAATCCACTGTTGGCTTGGATTACAGGCAAGGAGCAAAGGCTGGTTGTCGGGGACGATTCCGTTCCAAACATCGGTTTGACGGCTGGCGCCAAGGTCAAAAGCAGGTTTCCTTTCCGCTATGTAAGCTCTTATTTTTGATATATATTCATTCATCTGTTTTCTCCTTATACTAATCCCAATTATAAAAATACTCAAAAATCAAGCAGAAATCTTTGATATATGCGTTTTTGCACCGGATCATAAGGTTGGTTCAATATGGAATAAGTATATACCGGAAGATAATAATACTGCCGGATAGAAACAAATAACATTAAATTGATGCCGATATCGAACGGTTTCACCCAAATAATCAGACTTGAGCAAAAAGAGTATTATTCGGGAATAATATCTTTTTCTCCGTTATCAAGTTCAACCCCGCGGTTGTACATACCGACTAAAATTGTGTCGGTCAGAAAATGAAAATCATGATAGACCCGTTCATCTATGGCAAACATACTGCCTGCCTGGAAAAAATATTTTTCCTCAGCGCCGTCTTTACGCACGGTCAGTTCAATGCTTCCTTCAATAATATAGAAGGCTTCCCTGTTAAATTGATGGCAGTGGCCTCCGCGAAACACTCCGGCTTTTGAGCGGACAACATTAATTTGCTTGTATCCTTCATGCACCAGCTGTTTGAGTTCCCCCCGGTCATCTGCAAATTCAAAATCAGGTTTCAATATTTCTATCATTGTATCAGCTCCGAATTCATGGGTTAAATATTCGAGTAGGCTTTATTTCTCAGAATAGTAAAAACTTTTTTAAGTTCTTCTATACCGTCATCCAAAGAAAATTTTGGGCTCCAGCCCGCAGCTTCCAGCCTTGCGTTGGAAACAATATAATCCCTTTTATCCGGGTCGGTACCGATGGGAGCTTCAATATAAACAAAGGAAGGAATATGCTCCTTGATTTTTTCGCAAAGTTCGACTTTTGAAATGTTTGCCGAAGATAAACCGCAGTTGTAAGGCCGCCCGCTCATCTTTTCAAAATTGTTAATTGCAAAAATGAAAGCTCCGGCGACATCTCGTATATGAATGAAGTTCCTTTTAAAATTGCCTTCAAATATGACCGCTGTCCGGTCATATACGGCGCGGTAAACAAAGTCGTTCAGCAGAAGGTCTATGCGCATCCTGGGCGATGCTCCGAACAGGGTTGCAAAGCGGAATGTAAGGGAATTGCCTGCTTCGAGAACTGCTTTTTCGGCAAGTACTTTGGTTGTGCCATAAAGTGAAATCGGGTTCAGCGGGGTATCCTCGGTACAGAAGTTATCTCCTTTGCCAATGCCGTAGCCGCTGTTTGTACAGGGATAGATAACCCGCTGTTCTTTGGTTCTCAGTTTCAACAGCAATTCTATTGCTTCAAGATTGGTGGTTCTGGCCGCAGTTTTATCTGCATCGCAAAGCGGAAAACCAACCAGGGCTGCCAACGGAAGAATATAATCCATCCCGTCTATTGCGGTTTTTAATGTTTCTTCTTCCCTTGCGTCTCCGCGTATAATCTTAAAGCCGGGATTCGGACAGCAGTCCATAAGGCTCAGCTGGTTAAAATAGAAATTGTCCAAAACCGTTACCTTGTGGCCTTGCGCGAGCAGTGCAGGCACCAATACAGAACCGATATATCCAGCACCCCCGGTAACTAATATATTACTCATTCTCCGGTTCCTCCGTGTAAAATATTTTTGCGCCTTCGTTTTCAAACTTAAAAGGAACATACAACAGATCAGACAGGGCTTCTTTCACACTTTCCCGCTTCTCTTCATCAACAAAGAAAAGCATGAATCCACCGCCGCCCGCGCCGAGAAGTTTCCCGCCCAAAGAACCGGCTTTCATTGCCTTTTCATAAGCGGCATCAATAAAATCAGTTGTGATTTTAACGGAGAGCGTACGCTTCAGCTTCCAGGTTGTATCGAGCAAGCAACCGAAATCGCGAATATCTCCGGTTCCTGTCAGGATTTTTTCACCTTCATCCACGAGTGATTTCATTTCATGAAGCTGTGCTAAACGGTCAGGAATATTCTTTGACTGATTCCTTGCTATTTCACTTGACAAATGGGTAAAACCTGTGAAAAACAGCATCAAGTGTTTTCTGAATTCCTCTTTTCGGGTTACAGAAATATCTACCGGCCGGATTTCATAACCATCCGCGCTGAAATTAATGCGGTTGAGCCCGCCGAAAGCAGCGGCTAACTGATCCTGCATACCGCCGGCCTCATGGCAAAGAGTATGTTCCAAATAAATCGATTCTTTTGCGAGGGTCATTTTATCGGGTTTTTCATTTTTAAAGTGATGAAGAGCGTTCAGCAAGCCTACGGAAAACGATGAACTTGCTCCCAACCCCGAGCGCGCAGGCAGATCGGCATCATAGGCGATTTGAATATGATCAGCCTTCAACAACTTTAGAGCCTCGCGGACTACGGGATGCTCGACCTCGTCCGGTTCATTGAACCGTTCGATTTTTGAATAGGTCAGCTGGTTTTTATAATCAAAAATCGGAGGCAGTTTTCTTATGGTAATGTAGCAATACTTATCAATGGTGGTAGATATTACACTGCCGCCATATTCCTTGAAATATGATTCGAAATCTGTCCCTCCGCCAAAAAAAGAAATACGAAACGGTGTCCTGGAAATCAGCATAACAATTATTCCTTAAATTATATTTTTGTCTGTAAAATCAGCTAAATCTAAATATACCGGCGCGTTTACGGGATCGGTTGGCGCTTTTCCGCTGAGTAAAAACGCTGTTTTGCAACCGGCAGCTTTGCCTGCAAGGACATCCTTAATATCATCCCCGACCATGAAGGATTGTTCAAGGTCAATATTGTAATCCTTTGCGGCTTGAAGAATAAGTCCCGGTTTTGGTTTTCGGCATTCGCAGCTGATCTTATATTGTGCTATTTCACCTTTATAACCTTCGTCAGGGTGATGCGGGCAATAATAAAGATCGTCTAAATAAGCCCCTTCTTTGCCTATCAGATATTCAAGTCGGTTGTTGATTTCGCCGAGTTCTTCTATGGTACAGTCACCTCTGGCAATAACGGGCTGATTGGTTATTACAATTGCCAAATAACGGCTTTTATTTATTTTAACAAGAGCCTCCGCAACCCCTTCAATCAGCTTTATCTGTGTGGTTTTTGTTATCAGCCCGTGATATTCATTTAGCGTGCCGTCTCTGTCCAAAAAAATCGCTTTTTGCTTATGGTGCAAATTTCTTGCGCTGATTACACCGGAAGTAAAGTCCCGGCAAACCTGTTCATATCTTTCCGGAGTTCCCATGTCTTTGACATATTCGGGGGAATTGTATGCAAAAAGGCGGCCGGAATCAATGGAAGGCAGCAATATATCTTTGTCCAGATCCAATCTGACCGGTTTCAAATGCGATAAAAGCTGGGGGGAAAGAATATGTATCCCTGCATTTACGCGGTTTTTAAAGGCATAACTTTTATCTTCACGGCTAATCCAACCGGTTATTTTTGAATTGCTGTCAGTAACGATGATTTCACTGTCAAAAGGATGGTCATTGGGGTGTGTAAAAAGAGTTGCCAAAGCATTCCTGCTCCTGTGGAAGCTTTCGAATCGCTTTAAATCAACATCAAAAACAAGGTCTCCGTTAATTAAAAAGAAATCCTCGATAAGAATTTTCTTTATAGCAGCCAGAGCTCCTGCAGTGCCGAGCGGTTTTGTTTCATGATAATATTCAATATTGACACCGAAGTTTTCACCGTTTCCGAAATAGGCATGAACAAAACCGCCAAGATGTCCGGTAACAATAATGATGTCCTTATACCCGTGGCTTTTAAGGCATTTAATTTGAAGCTCCAAAACAGGCTTTCCGGCAACCGGCAGCATGGTTTTCGGTATCTCGTCCGATACGGAAGAGATGCGGGTTCCTTTTCCGCCGGCCATAATAACTGCTTTCAAGAATTACATCTCCCCGGTGAATATTTCTAAAGTGTTATGCTGATTTTAGCCAAGCCAAGCGTATCTTTCAAAAGAGAATTATCCATCAGGCAAACGGATGCCCGCTTTGCTTGAAAGACTTGGTTGTTATTTTCCATGGAAGCAGACACAATCAAATCCTCTGGTAAACAAGATATTCTTGCAAGCAAAAGCCCGAGATCATATTTGGATAGGCTGTCATCCCCGCAAAGATTTAATATTTTCGGGATCTTTTTATCTGAATAATTTTCCGCCAGTTGAATTGTCAGCTCCGCAACCGTTTTGTAATCAAGCGATGAACGAATGGAATCATAGAACATTTTAATTTTCTTTCCCTGCCGCAAGTCCTCAACAATTTTGTCATAAAAATGCATTTTTTGAGGGGAAAGGCTTGGCCCAAACATATACGGAAGCCGCAAAACATTGTATCCGCGGGCATTTACAAGACATTCGGCCGCGCCCTTTTGAACACCGTAAAGACTGATCGGGTTTAACGCGTCGCCTTCCCTAAAACGGTAATCCGGACTGCCTTCACCATAGACACAGTCAGTTGAGGAGAAGAAAAAACAACTGAGATTGTCAACAGTGTTTAAAAAAGAGGCAAGTGCGGTAATATTGATATTCCAGGATGTTTTTGGATTCTGCGCAATCAAATCAAGATTGTGGTATGCTGCCGTATAGATCATTTTGCACGGCTCTCCCTGCCGGATAATATCAGCTAAAGCCTTAATGTCTTCCGAAGATGTTATGTCGCATTTTATTATTTTTACTCTGCTGCGGGCCGGCAATCCTTCAATATTGCGAGCAACGGCAATGACGTCATCAGAAGTATTTTCAAGAATACAGTTTATCAGATAGGAACCGAGAAAACCGTTTGCGCCGATAATCGAATACATAACGCTCTCCTTATAAAGCGAAACCGCTTATATTACAAATCTGCATATAGTTATTATATTTTATCAAGTTTACCGTTTACCAAAATGCTTTTTCAGTCGGGTTCTTTTTGGTTTCTGTTTGAAATGTCTTAGCTTGTTGATAAAATTTTTTGATGATTTTTGCATGATAGGAATAATCTTTGTATTAAATAGTGTGTGTTTGACAATCCAGTCATTTGACTTTGCCTTATTTTTTGGACATGGTTCCCATTTGAACGGAACCATGCCGGCGGAGCAGTACCGGCAAAAATCGCGCGGTTTGTCGAATATTTCGTTTATTTCCCATCCGTTCAGAGGTGTATGGTAAATATCGACCACTTCGTCCGGTTCGTCAGCCGGATATTTTAAATCAAATGCAGTATTTAAACGGTTAACATAGAATTGATGGGAGCATGCGGCAAGATGCCCATTTGCCAGCGCATGGCAATGTGTAAAAATACAGTTATTAAAAGATATGTCGGGGGATTGAACGGGTTTGGATCGAAGCGACTTAAAAAATATATTTATCGGCAAACTGACTGTATAAGATACACCTGCTTCATCAAGATGCTTTTTTATCGATTTTATCTTTTCCTGTGTCGGAGGATAGTTTGAGATATTAAAAGTACAGTTGTTTTGTTTTATGACCGAAAGCTGAGATTTATTGAGAGCGGGAATCAGCAAGCCATTGCTGACCAGGCGGAGATCGCTGTCAGGGAAAATTTCACGGGCTGTTTTCACAAAAATTAGAAAATCGGGATTAAGAAGCGGTTCTCCACCCTGCAGCCTGATTTTTCCGATTCCCCAAAAGAATTCTTTCAGTTTTTCCAGATTATTTCTGAATACATGAATATCGGGGAAACTTTTTCCTTCTGTCAAATTTGAATATTGGAAACAGCCTTTGCAATTAAGATTGCAACTTTCACTAAGCTCGATTTCGACATGATTTAACCGCGGCTTGCTGTTATCTATCGGCAGGATGCAGCTGTCAGACACAATATTATCTTTTCCAATATAGTGAGTGTCCCATGGGCATACGCATATATCTTTAATTCCGTTTTTACTAAATATTTCGGTTATATTTTTTAAATCCTCATTTTTAAAAACTAAGATTATCTGTTTCCCTTTAGCAGATTCAACAAGCTTCAGGATTTCGCTTTCCAAATGCCGGCCAGCGATGACAGGTTGATCTATTCGGAGATGCTTTTTATGCAGTATGCTTTTAAGTTCCAGGCATATTTTTTTATTGTCTCCGAAAATGACAATATCTTTATTCATTTTTTCAGCTCCGATATATTACAATTACATAAATATATTTTAAATTTACTATAATTATAGCTCTTATATGATATTTGTCAACAAATCGACAATTGAGTATATATGCTTTGATCAATTTTGATACAACCGATTAACAGTGAAGAATTCACAAAAATAATCAAGTCCGATAAACAAACAAATCATAGTTGAAAGATTATGAAATAAAGCGCATAATAAAGTTAAATTTTGATATTTTTTTGTTTCAATCAAATTTTTCGCGTGTTTTTAAATTAACAAAAAGTGATCGGTAAAATGGAGTGATCGGTGTGAATTTATTATCATCTGCTGATGCTGATGGGTGTGATCCGGAAACCCTAGACAGGTGTAATTCTTTGTTACAGGACAATATACATCCCGTATGGGACTTTATTATACTTACAGCATCCAATGAAGAACAGGCATTGAGTTACCGAAAACAAATTGAATTCCGGCTTGAGAAAGGCTTATTATCGAAGGATATTCATTATGCTGTTGTTCCTGATATTGAAGGCAAACGGATAGGCTCCGGCGGAGCAACTTTAAATGTTTTAAGATATATTCGAGACTGTTCTATCGATGTTGACTGCTTTTCCGGCAAACATATTCTGGTTATTAACAGCGGCGGAGACAGCATGAGAATTCCACAGTATTCCGCTTGCGGAAAGATTTTTGCACCCGTTGCGCGCGAATTATCCGAAGGCATCAGTGCAACATTTTTTGATGAAATCATAAAATCGGTTGCCGAATTGCCTTCGCGACTGCCTGCCGGTATGCTTATATTGGCTGGCGATATACTCCTTGTTTTTGATCCGCTGCGCATAGAACTTACCGGATGTGACGCGGCGGCGATGTCTGTGAGTGAAAACATCCTAAAAGGTACAAACCATGGTGTATTCATACCCGATGACGAGGGAAATGTAAAAAAATTTATGCATAAATCTTCGATTGCCGATTTGCGGGAATTCGGAGCTGAAGACAACGATAGCAATGTGCATCTCGACACGGGGGCAATCTGGCTCGGAGAAAACATCATTAATGATTTGCTAAAACTTTTATTAACCGGAAGCAAAATCAATAATGAGAAATATAAGAAGTTTATAAACGAAAAAGCAAGATTATCCTTTTACGCGGATTTTGTTTACCCGATGGCCCGTGATTCTTGTCTTGACCGGTTTTATCTGGAAATACCGGAAGGCGGTTATACAGATGAACTTAAAAATTGCCGAACATCGCTATGGCAGGCTTTACATAAATATTCCATGAAGCTTGTTGATATGTCACCGGCATTCTTCATTCACTTTGGAACGACAGCCGAATTGCTTAAAATTATGACCTCGGATATAGAAAAATATGCTTGCTTCGGTTGGAAAAGCGCAGTCAATACAAACATCGATGCATCCGGCAAATTCAGCGTAAACAGTTCTTTTGTCGATAAAAATACTGAAATCGGCGATGGCAGTTACATTGAAAACAGCTTGATTTACAATTCAAAGGTTGGTAAAAATTGCATTATTTCAAACACTACTCTTAATTCGGTGAAAATTCCCGACAATGTTGTTATCCACAGCTTGAAACAGAATGACGGAGATTTTGTTGTAAGAATTTACGGAATTAACGATGATCCTAAATTGGGTTTTTATGACGGCGGAACTTTCCTTGGTATCCCGATACGCAATTTTTTGAAAGAGCATAGGCTTAAGGTTTCCGATTTATGGGACAGCGAACCATATTGTCTGTGGGACGCAAAGCTGTTTTGCAAGAGCGCTTCAATGAGTCAATCTTTGGAATATGCTTTAAGCCTTTGTACGGATTCAGCGGGAAGTTGCGAAATCGACCGGCGTGTCAGTCTGCAACAAAGCTATGAAAAGGCGGATATTGATGATATCATACGCCGGGCTAATCCGGATGAATGATGTGTTATTAAGATGGCTTTCTTGAAAAATTCGCAGATAAAAATGAACGGTTGTCATTTTATGCCGATTTGGTGTATCCGTTTGCAACAGATGCTACATTTGAACAATATATGAAAGAAAAACCGGAGTGGGATTATACAAAAGAGCTTGCATCGTGTCGAAAAATCCTTTTTGAGATTTTGCATGGGTACAAAATGAAACTGATCAAACTATCAAAAGCTGACTTTGTCCATTTCGATACTACAGCGGAATTACTTGATATGATGATTTTGGGAATTGAAAGATACCCTTCACTTGGCTGGAAAGATTGTTGAACTCAACAGGAAAAACATCTGGTTGTTTTTCCACAAACGGTTCATATGTTGATGAAATGAGCGTTGTCGGAGCAGGCTGTTATATTGAAAACAGCTGTTTTTATAATTCTTAGGTTGGTAAGTGATGTATTGTCTCAAACATTACTCTTCGGTCGGTGACAATCTCAAATGACACAGTTATTCACTGCTTGAAACAGAATGATAGAGATTATGCTGTGAGGATATACGGTGTGGAAGACAACCCCAAAAAGGTTATAGAAGAGGGCGGGATTTTTCTCGGTATGTCTTTGCAAAATCTCATTGATGTAAAAACGTGTTTGGCTGAGGAGTTATGGAAAGGCAGACAGCAAAATTATTTTTGAAAAGCGGTTCAATTCGGGGATCCTTGAAGCATGCGCTCAGCCTTTGTGATGACACAACAACACTTTCCGGCACAAACAATCTTTTTAGTTTGAGCCAGAGCTTTGAAAACGCCGACAGAGATTTTTTACCTTTTCCGTTGGCAGAGACAAATTAATAATCTGCAATTATATAAAACCAATTGACAAAACAATTTGGTTTGTCAAAACTGTTTACATCAAAATGCCATGTACTCATTTTAACAGATGATATCATAACTAATATTAATGCTTTGTCTATACTCTTGTTCTAGAACAGCATATAATATTTTTTGAAAAATTTTATGTTTTTAGGTTAATAACCGAAAATCTTGCTATTCATGTATTCTTCAAGTGCTTTAGATACAGCATCTTTATCTTGTATAAAAGAAAAAATATTTGTGACTGCTTCCGAGAATTTAATGGAACATAAAAAAATAATAGTTACAATCAGCAAAAGAAAATGCTTATCAAAGAAATTGCCGATTTTTATGACGGAATCAATAACAGATGATTCATTTGAGTATATAAAATAAAAAATGAGAATAAACTGGGTGTTAATAATTGCTGATATGTATCTATCCAAATCATTTAAAAGAAAAATAATTGGTATAAAAATCAAAGGAGAAAAAGCACAGAGAATGAAGATGAATTTCAAAAATCTGTTTCCGGTATTGCAAAAACAATTTTTCCACAAAACACCAAAAATCAGGATAAGCGGTAGGCTGTAAGTCAAAATAGTGATACACGCAGGCACAACATAACTCAATAAAAGCGGCTGGACATAACCGTAAAAACTTTCCTTAAAGTTGGCAAAATATACATTATAAAGCATAACCACCGATACTTTGAAATCCGCAAAATTTGAAAGATAGTCAGAAAAATATAGGGCATTATCGAAGGGAACTTTGCTAGGGGATACCTGAAAGATAATAAAAAGCAATATCGCAGAAAAGCAACTCAATAGAAAAACAGCTATATTTATTTTTGAATACTTATTTTTATATATTTCATATAACAACGGAATCGCTAAAGATGGCATGTATGAGAACATATACCCCTGATGCACAGATATGGCAATACCACAAAGCAAAGGAATTGTCCATCTTAAAAAAGGTTTTTTTAAAAATAATAGTGATACCAGTGTGATGATTATCCAATAGGTGTCAAATCGTCCTAAATACATTCCGAGTAAATAGGTTACAGATAGAGGAGAAGATAAAAAAAGTATGACGAACAATATTACTGAAGGTCTCACTTCTGATCGGCTTCTACGTATTACTGTTCCTAGCAGCGAAGATATAAAAGCGATGAGAATCATAAAAGCTATAACAGCCATATTATATATGGCATTAGAGGTTATGATGTCTGTAAACAAAGAGAATATAGATCCTACAAGTGCTTTGGATGCAAAACCGAATTTGTAAGTGATAAGGTAGGACGCCATTGCGATAGAATCCACAACTTTATCTGGTATCATTACAAAAAATTCAAAAAGGAGGAAAGAAAATATGGGGAGCTCATAGTATCCAAAGTACCGTGAATTTTTTTGTAGCAACATGTTTGTATCAGAACAGGTCATACAGCTTCTCCTTTCATCAGAATTCTACGTTATTACCGGTATCGGTTATGCGAAAAAGATACTGATGTCTCAATACGGTAAATTTTCAAATACCGTTTGGAAGGAACTTGACAAATAAGAGGAGTCGACCATTGACAAAGATGCAGTAGTCATTATTACGAAGAATAACAAAAATTTATGTTTCTCAAAAAAAAGACCAAAAGTGCAGGTTGCTGCAAGTATGGCAGGGCTTTTCTGCCAAATGCTGTAAAATACGATTAAAAATAAAGAAATCACCAAAAAAGGAATCCAGATTCCGTAGTAATTGCTTCTGGAAATCAGCAAGAGGAGGAGCGGTGCTATCGCGAAAACTTGAAATATTTTTTTAGGATAACCGTTTTTAAGCGCATTATACAGAACGGCACAGACACCACACAATGTGGGGGCAACAATTAAGATGCAAGCTAAAAAATACTGATTCAGCTTTTGACCAGTGCCGAAAAACATTTCGTTATATGATCTACCCCGGAACAATGTCAAGATATATGATCCGGCGCTAACAAGGCAACTGATAATATACAGTATTGAGAAATTTGATTCATGCGCAGACTGCTTTTTCTTTTTGCTGCCGGGGTTAATATGTTTCTTCATCATATCCAGGAACACGAACAATAGTATTAACGGAACATATAGAATTGCGCCTTTATGCAAAGCTTCGAAAAAAACTTCAGAAGTATAAACAGCAGGAATAAAATAGGCTGCGCAGATAATGGGAATAAGCCATTTAAAAAATGGCTTGCCAATGAGGAATATTGAGAAAACAAAAAGTGCGAACGGATAAAGCATTTGCGTACCGCTTAAGCTGTTTATGTCAAATAGAAAAGGAAGCGATGCAGGGCAAGCTAAGAATAAAGCAACAAGGTACAGGACTGATTTCTCATAATTTTCTCCACTTGATCTGATAAGGCGACCAAAAACTGACGCCAATAAAACACAGATAGCGAGTAAAATGACTGTTCCGATTGCAATACATTCTTTGTCAGACAGACCGAAAATCGTCTTTTCATTAAAATACTTTTTATAATTTAGAATATTTTTAAACACAAATCTTAGCAATAGAAAAACAAATAGTATTATTTCATACTCATAGTGCTTGATATTTTCTTTTAGCACTGATATTTTACCATCGGTTTTTGCCATTCTAACCACCGCCCTTCATAGATTAATGATGAACGTTGCTGAAAACGAAAGGATTTATAAATTATATCTAATTATCAGTTTCTTTCTTAATAAAACATAGGTAATTTTCGATAGTTTATACATGGCGTTTTATTGGATTGACAAAGAACTAAATGCGTTTAGATTTGTTTGTTTTGATAACAAAAAATTCTTTAAAATGAAAAAATTCAATTATTAATTCTATCATTATCGGTAATTTTTGTCAATTTTACTTTGGGATATATTGTTCGGAGCCATATAAAACCCTTTGTTGACAAGAAAAGTCAATTATTATACAATAACAATATAAAGTTTGCTTTTTGATAATATAAACAAATGCAAGCTAACTGATAAAACTGTTTTATTTTACAACTGATTAGAATTAATACGGCGGTTTTCTTGGAACTGCAAAGGATGTATAAACGCATGAAACAGCAGCAATTCGATATTTTTGTTCCGGGCAGGCTTTGCCTTTTTGGAGAACACAGTGACTGGGCAGGTGCGCAGCGTGCATTTAACGCGGATATTGTGCCCGGTGAAGCAATTGTAACCGGTATCGAGCAAGGTGTATTTGCGACAGTGCGTAAACATGACAATTTTGTTCTCCGGTCTTCAATAGAGGGCGAAAAAAATTTGCGGTTGGAATGCCCGATGTCGGTTTTCAAACTTAAAAAAATTGCGCGTGAGGGCGGTTTTTTCTCGTATGTTGCCGGTGTTGCATCGTATGTAAATGAAAATTATTCTGTCGGCGGTCTTGAAATTTGCATCACCGAAAGAACGCTTCCGATGAAACGCGGGTTGTCGTCGAGTGCTGCGATCTGTGTTTTGGTTGCGAAAGCGTTTAACCGGATGTATAACCTGAATTTGAGTACGAAAGGTGAAATGCAGGTCGCTTATTTCGGCGAACAGCGTACACCATCGCGCTGCGGACGATTGGACCAAGCTTGCGCGTTTGGCATACGGCCTGTATATATGAAGTTTGACGGGAATAATCTTGAGGCAACCGGTTTGACATCAAGGGCTGAACTTTTCTTTGTTTTTGCAGATTTGAATGCCCAAAAGGATACCGTAAAAATATTGGCTGATTTGAATAAGAGCTTCCCTTATCCGCAGAGCGAGCTCGACCGTAGTCTGCATGACGCGCTGGGTAAAGACAACCACAAGATAGTATCGCGCGCCTGTGCGCTTATAGAAGAAGGTAACGCTCCTCGACTGGGGGAGCTTATGACTCGCGCACAGAAGCTTTTTGATAAAAAAGTAGCCCCTGCCTGTCCGTCGGAACTTAACGCGCCGGTTTTGCACAGCGTATTAAATGATCCTGTTGTTACAGAGCTGACATACGGAGGAAAGGGCGTCGGATCTCAAGGTGACGGGACTGTTCAGTTTATAGCAAAAGACAAAGACTGCCAGATAAAATTGATGCAATATCTAAAAAATGACCGGCATATGGATGCATATGAATTAACGCTTATGCCGCAGCACAGTGTTAAGAAAGCGATTATTCCGGTTGCCGGATTCGGTACAAGGATGTATCCGGCGACTAGACTTATAAAAAAAGAGTTCTTTCCCATTGTGGATCTGGATGGCCTCGCAAAACCTGTTATTCTTGTACTGCTTGAAGAATTGGAGCGGGCAGGCATTGAGGAGTTCTGCCTGGTTATCAATGGGAATGAAGACAGGGAGCAATATCGGAAATTCTTCAATGACCCGTTGCCGGATGAATATCTTGAAAAACTTACTCCGGAGATGAAACTGTACGAAGAGTTCATCCACCATATCGGGAGCAAGATAGAATATGTCGTGCAGAAAGAAAGGCGCGGATTCGGTCACGCTGTTTATCAATGTCGTCATTTCGCAGGCAACCAACCCGTTCTTCTTATATTGGGGGACACTGTTTACCGCACCGGCAATGAAAAGAGCTGTACGGACCAGCTTCTTGACGCTTTCGAAAAAACGAAAAAAACCACTGTGTCAATTCACCCGGTAGCGCTGAATGATGTTGTGCATTATGGTATTCTGACCGGGAAATGGGTTGCAAATGCAGAAGATGAAAAACTCATGGAAGTTCACAAGTTCGTTGAAAAACCGGGTGTGGAATACGCAAAGAAGAATTTGGGAATCCCTTCAAAAGAGACTATAAAACTTTACTATTCCGTGTTTGGCGAATATGTGCTTACTCCGGAAATATTCGATGTGCTTGGTAAAAATATTGAAGAAAATGTCACGACCAACGGAGAAATACAGCTTACTGACGCTCTTGATGAGGTTAGAAAAATTTCGGGGCTCTTTGGATTTGCCGTTGACGGCTCCATGTTTGATGTCGGAATTCCGCAAGCATATGTCGGTACCGTTGCCGGGTTTGCCAAAGATTGACCGTTCACAGATAATTCTCATACTATAATATAAGTATAAAATCAGGGCGACTGAAATTAGAATAGAGTGATGAAATGCACGATAAGCTTTATATTGTTATCCCCTGTTTCAATGAAGAAGAAGTTCTCAGCGAAACGGCAAATCGCCTTGCCGATAAAATTAAAATAATGATTGAGCAGGGACTCGTCAGTGAAAACAGCAAAGTGGTTTTTGTGGATGACGGGTCAAAAGACAACACCTGGAAAATCATAAAGCAGCTTCATAATGAAAACAAAATGTTTTCAGGGTTTAGTCTTTCACACAATGTTGGCCAGCAAAAGTCTTTATTTGCCGGTATGGTTACGGTAAAAGAATATGCGGATATAATCGTATCAATGGACGCGGATTTACAGGATGATATTGATGTGCTTGATGAGATGGTTAAGGAATATCAACAAGGCAACGATATTGTTTACGGCGTGCGCTCTTCCCGAAAAAACGATTTGTTTATTCGAAGATTTACCTCGGAAAATTTCTACAGATTTACGAGAATGATGGGAATTGAGATTGTTCCCGACCATGCCCATTATCGGCTTATGAGCCGGCGGGCTGTCGAAGCGCTTTCCGAATACGGGGAAGTCAATCTTTTTTTGCCTTATCTTGTCCCGCAACTTGGATTTAAAAACACAATTGTTTACTATGAAAGAAATAGAAGATTTGCGGGTGAAACAAAATACTCACTCCGGAAGCTGTTTGCAATGGCAACCGATGGCATAACTTCTTTCAGCACAAAACAATAGAAATGATTAGCATCCTCTCGTTGATTTCTTTTCTGGCGGTTATTGCCGGAATTATTGCTATAATAGTACAGAAGGTTGAAAACAGCATTATACCATCATGGCTGATTATTTTTACATCTGTTTGGGCGATAGGGGCTTTTCAGTTGCTTGCGATAAGAGTTGTTGGTGAATATGTAGGCAAAATATTTAAAGAGACTAAGCATAGACCTCGATATATAATAGCCGAAAATCTTTTAAACGAAAATAATTAAGAACTCATTGATTTCAATAAATATAATTTAATAGGGGTGCGGGTTGGATAATTTGTCCGGTCCTCACCCACTCTTTTGTTCAACATGGAACGGTTCTGTATTGATTAACAGTACTTTCAAAGAATCGCTCTATAAAACATCTTACTAAAATAAGAGGTTTTTACTGCGAATTTTCAAGAAAACTATTTGCATCCACTGTTTAGCGGTGAAACAAGTAAAAAAATATATTGGTATATACGAAAAATATGGAATCAGGGATAAAAGGCAGCTTGGGAATTGGCTAAAGGTGTATAAACGTCATGAAGACTTCAAGATACAGACAGGAGGGAGCAACATGACGAAAGGAAGAGATGCAACACGGGAGGAACGGGTCCAAATGGTAAGGGAATGAATGTATCGTCGGCGGGAACGATTACGCCGGAACAGCGCTTAAATACCAGGTTTCGTATCAGCAGGTTTACACAGGTATGAAGAAGTATCGCGAGCTGGGCGAGGCAGGGCTGGAAGATCGGCGTGTACACTAAGCCGGAACATTGCCAAGCCGTACGCCTGAGGAAGAGCAGAAGGATAGAATAGCTCAACTTGAACGGAAAAACTATGATTTGGAGATGGGGAACGCTTTGTTAAAAAAAGTGAAAGAATTGGAGAGGAGGCGACGCTGAGCTTTGCAAGGTATCAATCAGCCTACGATGCGGTGAGGACGCTGTCTGATGAACAGCAATTTTCCATATGGAAACTCTGCGATTTTCTGCACATCACACGGTCGGCGTATTACAGTTGGCTGAACCAACCGAATCGCGAGCGAAGTAGAGAAAATCCACAATGCGCACTCGGATATAGGATGTCGGAGGATACGGGATGAGTTGGACAGAAATCACGGCATCCATGTCAATGATAAACGCATTCTTCGTATCGACTGTGCTCTTCATATTCATTCTACTATTAGATACAGGAAACACGGATGTGCGAAAAGTGCGGCGTCACCGGAATATATTGCTAAGAACTACCTGAACCGTCAATTTCATACGGATGCGCCAAACATGAAATGGCTGACGGATGCGACAGGATTTAAGTATTATATTGGCGCAGAAATCCTCAAGATTTATTTGAGTGCTGTTTTAGACTTGTACGACCGACGCACCGTTTGCCTATGGCATAGGTGATCATAACGACAACAGGCTTGTATTTGATACCTTTGACGTTGCCGTGTCAACCAGCCCGGAAGCACACCTGCTGTTTCACAGTGACTGTGGATTTCAATATACAAGCCGCATTTTCACCAAAAGTTGTAAGCAGCCAGAAGGAAGCAGAGCATGTCCCGCGTGGCACACTGTATCGACAATGGGCCGATGGAAGGTTTTTGGGGTATCCTGAAACGGGAAATGTACTACGGCCACAAATTCACCGGCAGGGACCAGATATGCTATATCCGCATAAAAACTGCTGCCCACCACATGGCAGGCAGCAGTCAGGAAAATTTTCTAATTTTTCATTATCCTATTGATAGGGGGGCACAGCACAACATCGGGGTTGTATTTTTTGATGTATTTTGTAATGCTGCCCTTATCCACAATGTTGTCGAATATCTTTACCACATCCCTTTTGCGATAAGGTAACTGGCTATTGACAGCAAACATAGAGGACAAGTCGGGGTTCTTGCCCAGTCAAACGATAATTTAGGGTTGTTAACAGTATTCTCAATAGATTCTTCTCCTTGCAGTTAAATATATATTTGGTAAAACTGCATAACATTTCTGATCCGTATTTCTAGCTCAATAAATATCGATTGTAACAAATTTTGGGTTGCTTGTACTTAAGGTTTTCACCAGCCTTCGTCCATACCACAAGACTTCTCTCGCATAATCGGAAAGATCCGAGAAACTGTCACCTGAGGATATTTTAATAATATGTTTAATTTTTTTGAGTGGTTTGTATTCGTTATTAAGGCTGTTTATAAAATAATGAAAAAAATCATAATCCAGCAACATTTCAGAATATTTGTTGTTTGGAATACAAATAATATTCTTTTGATATGCCAATAATTGCTCAAATATATCGTCTTCAATATCAAAAACCTTTAAGAAATCACTCGTTTCGTTATAAAAACGATCAAAATCAGAAATGAAGCAAAGAAATGCTCCCTCATCAAGAAACCAACGAACATTACCAAAGTTTTCGTTATAATAATATTGAACATTTACACCCGATGTCATCTTTTGCAAAATCTCATGCATTTTGTTGAAGACTTCGTAACCAAGAGTTAGAGGATGGTTAAAATACCATTCGATTAACTTTTCGTAAAAGTCATTGTAAGCAAGCTCGTTTTCATTGTGGAGATAAATCGCAAAACATCTAAGCAGGCCAAGACAGCGCAAACTCTGAATAGCATTGGCAAAAATTTTGCATCTGACCCAGTCTTCAGATTGAAGACTGTTTGTAGAGATGACAATGTCCGAATATTCAACAATATCATCAGTTGTAGCTTCGCTGTGTTGGGTAAAGAACGGAACATGAACAGCTTTGATTCCATGTTCTCTGATATAGTCCATATCGGCAAGCGTTGAATTTGCCAGAAGGTTACAGTCATAAACCTCAATTCCCGAATGCTGCCCCGATTCAAGCAATTTTCCCATTCCCGCAGTAAAGCTTTCATAAGTCTCGCCCGGTAAACCAAGAATCAACTCAGAATAGGTGGGAATTTTTGCTTTCATATAAAGAGTAATCAGGTCGGAAAAATGTTTCAGCGACATATTTTTTCGACCGATGTTATTAAGCGCTTCATCCGATAAAGTCTGCAATGAAATTGTTGTGCTTTTACTTAAATCAACATCTGAAAAACGCCTTGCTAACTCAAAAACATGATGATTATTGT
>Ga0116171_10002122_pt1 | contig 19091 bp, 19 predicted proteins | sample AD_JPNHW2_MetaG_FD_89798 | JGI IMG/M metagenome (GOLD analysis project Ga0116171, IMG submission 89798) | Active sludge microbial communities of municipal wastewater-treating anaerobic digesters from Japan - AD_JPNHW2_MetaG | ecosystem: Engineered > Bioreactor > Anaerobic > Digestate | place... | reverse complement strand
TTTAACCTTATTCTCTGTAACCATCAAAACCCACCTTAATCGTTCTTCTTGTATATTTTTAGGCATATGAATACTCATTTATTAAGTCTAGTAAAAAGTGCCAAATGTGTTTAGACATTACCGCTTTTTATTTACATATTTAAAATTATATGTTATTATTATATAAAAGTAATTTCTAAAACTTAATAAAATATGAAGAAAAATAAAAATTATTCTAAACCATCTATACCAAAAGTATTACATTTTATTTTAAATACAAATTGTAATGCAAAAGAATTAAAACCTATGAATGATTCTTATGGTATATGCGATTTTTGTTATAGTTCAAAAGATGTAGTGAAAACTACTGAATCTAAAATTGAATCATTGTTAAAAATGGTTCGATCTGAATCAGATATTAATAGGATTGTCTTTACAGGCGGTGAATCGTTAATGAAAAATAATCATATTGAATTTGCTGTTAAATGTGCAAAGGAATTAGGATTTGTTGTGAATATTCATACAAATGGACTTCTTCTTTTTGAAAAATATCAATATATTAAAAAATGGGTTGATATTTATACGCTAGCAATTGATGGTTCAAATGAGAAAAATGCTGATTTCAAAAGGGGTATAGGTTATTTTTATTATTTCAATCGTAATATTGATCTAATGATTAATGAAAATAGAACTTTGGCTTTTAATACTTTTGTTGATTTTTATAATATTTATGATTTAGAGAAAATTGCTTATATGATTAATTTTTTATCAGAAAAAACAACTGTTGAATATTGGTTAATTTCCCAATATAGGTTAAATTATAGAACAACTCAAATTCATAAAGATAGATATTGCTTTTCTACTGATAAGTTTAATGAAAAAATTGAAAAAATAATTAATCTTTTTCCTAATTTAAATATTTTTTCTCAACCAACTAGAGATGGTAACTTATATCCACAAAGAATTTGTCTTATGGCTGATGGAAATTTGACTAAAGATATTGCTGATCATTATGGTAATAAAACTATAATTATGGGTAATTGTTTTAGCAATAATTTTATAGATCTTTATCAAAAATCTTTAAAAGAATAGCTATTTTATTAGCTATTCTTTTTATGTTATAATAAAAAATATGAAAATTTTATTTGAAAATAATATTATATTAACCTCAGATAATTTTGAAGTTGGTCAGGATTGGGAGGTTCCAATTCCATCTTTTTTTATTGTTAGTTCAAAAAGTAAAAATAAGAGAACAATTCTTGATTTTTCTGATAACGAATTATCTGAATTAACTTCTATATTAAAGAAGGTCAGGAATGCTATGTTTAAAGTTTCAAATATAAAAGATATTTATATTTTACAATTAGAAGATACAATGCACAGTTTTCATATTTGGATGTTCCCTATATATGAATGGATGAATAAATATGATGATAAATTAAAATCTATTATAGATATAATGGATTATGCTAGGGAAAATATGTCTGATCATGATAATATAGAATATGTAAAATTAATTGCTGAAAAAACAAAATCTTATCTTAACAATAATTAATAATATATGTCTTGTATATTTTGTAAAATAGTAAATAACGAAATACCAGCATATAAAGTCTGGGAAAATGATAATTTTCTAGCATTTTTAGATGTGAATCCAATAAACCCTGGGCATATTCTCTTAATACCTAAAAAACATTTTGAAGAAATATTTGATTTAGATAATGATTTATATAGTGAAGCATTTGAAATAGTTAAGAAAATTTCAAAACCATTAAGAGCCATAACTAATTCTAAAAAAATTGGTATAGCAATAGAAGGATTAGGTGTCCCACATGCACATATTCATATAGTTCCTATTTATAATGGAAATGAATTAAATCCAGAAAGAGCAAAAAGTGCTAAACCAGAAGAATTAAAAGAAATGCAGGAAAAATTAAGAGAATGCTTTAATGGTCTATAGTTTTTATGCAAACAATACCATTGAATGTTCAAGAACCATATCTATCTTTTATTCTAAACGGTCAAAAAACTGTTGAGGGTAGATTAAATAAAGGAAAATTTAAAGACCTCAAAGTTGGTGATGTCTTATTGATTGGACCAGAAGAAAACAAATTTTTGATAGAAAGAACTACTGTATATAAAAGCTTCAGAGAGATGATAGAAAAAGAAGGAATAGAAAATGTGATTCCTGATAAGGATAATATAGATGATGCAGAAGCTGTATATTATAAATTCTATACAAAAGAACAAGAAAAAGAATTTGGAGTATTATCTATTAAAATTAAATTTATTTAATGAATATCATCCAAAAAATTAAAGAATTAAATTTTCCTAAAGAACAATATGTCGTTGTTGGTAGTGGTATTTTAGATGTTTTAGGAATAAGAAAAGCCACTGATATAGATATAGCAGTTACTAAAGAATTACACCAAAAATTAAAAGAATCTGGAGAATGGGAAGAACATAAAAGATATGAACTTATTCGTGTTTTTCTCAAAAAAGATGTATATGAAATTATTCCACAACTAAATTGGGAAGATTATGACACAACTACAGAAGAAGCCATATCTAGTGCCACAATAATAGAAGATATACCTTTTATGAATTTAAATGAACTTATTAAATTTAAAACTGCATTAGGAAGAGAGAAAGATTTTAAAGATATAGAATTAATTAAAGAATATTTAAATAAAATAGAAAAAAGGGTTAGAGCTGTAATAATTGAAGATGAAAAAGTCTTACTAATGCATCGTTTTAAAAATGGTCATGAATACTGGGTTTTTCCAGGTGGAGGAGTAGATGATACAGATAAAAGCTTAGAAGATAGTTTAAAAAGAGAATGTTTAGAAGAACTTGGGGTAGATGTTAAAGTAGGAGATTTATTTATGGAAAAGTTTTATATATTAGATAATTTTCAAGGGCAGATACAATATTTTTATAACTGTAAAATTATAAGTGGTGAAGTTGGAACGGGCACGGGTCCAGAATGGAATGGCAGAGATGTAGAAAAATATGGAACTTATGAAGTCGTATGGATGCCTGTATCAGAATTGAAAGACAAGACTGTTTATCCTTTTGAAGTTAGAGATAAGATTATAAATGGGACACAGGCCATATAGTCATTTTTAGTGTCTTATTTGTCTCTTTTTTATAGTGTCCACTCTATCTACTCAAACCGACCGACCTGCGTCCCGATCCCACTTCAAAAGTAGCTCAAAGACCCTTACAACATTTGAGAGGTCAAGTTCCATAACCGACCTAGGGAGCAAAATTTTGAGGTCATATTTTATAGGTTACTTTTATTTAAACAGAAGCTTATATTCTTTTCTCAATAAATAGTTTCAAACTTAATATATTTTGCTGTATAATAAAGTAATGAAATTTAAAACTAAGGCAATTATTTTTGATATGGTTGGTCCCTTGTTGCAAAAAGATCCTGAGTACAAGAAAGATAAAATAGTTGAAGAAGTTGAATTATTAGCGTCTAAATATAAAGATACTGAACAATTTAAACATCAACTGAAAATAAATAATATAACTAATAAATTTCTCGAAAAAGAAATATCTAAACGTGTCGTAAAAAAGTATATTAAAATTGATAAAATTTGGGGTGAGTTGCTTCCCATTCTAAAGAAACATAAATATAAACTTGCCATAATCAATAATGGCATGAGTTTAACGGTTCCTCTTTTCAAAAAACAAAATGAATTTAAAAAGTTTTTTTCTGTTTTTATAAATTCATTTGAAGAAAAAATTGAAAAACCAGATCCTAGAATTTATATTTTGACTTGTAAAAAATTAAGAGTTAAACCAGAGGAATGTATTTTTATAGATGATTTAGAAAAAAATGTAATAGGGGCCAAAAAAGTTGGAATGTTGGGTTTAACATATAAAAATTATGAATTATTAAAATCACAATTATTAGATATTTTGGGAATTAAAATTTAGGAGTTAGATCTCTATCGTTAGAACCATTGAAAGTAAATCTTTATGTTATAATTTAAAAATGTAAGAAACTTATAATAGGAAAACAGAAGTTCCACAATTAAATTCTAAGACGGGAGTATCAATGGATTATTTTAATGAAATTAATGCTATTTTTGGATCATTACTTTCTTCTAGTTTAGGTTTAAAATTTATTCAAAAGATGTCAAAAGAAAATTCGATTTATTTAAAAAAATATGAAGAAGTTTATTCAGAATATAAAAATGTTATTAATGACAAAAATAGAGAAAGTATAAAAAAATTAGATGATCTTGTAGACGAAATTAATGAAATCTTAAAAAATTTGAAGCCTGAAAATGAAGCTAATCTTCGTGAAAAGTGCAATGAATTTTATTTCTTGATTTATGGGAATAATGATAGGAAAGTTTAGTAAGATTTTTCTTGTTTTACAAAATACTTTTTGTGTGCTATTCTTCAAATAAGAATAAGTTTTTTGACATATAAATTTTGGTTAGTTTTTGTTTTCTATTTTAAGTGTCTTTAGGGCTTTTAAACTAGAAAATAATTATTAACTAAATTTTAAAAAAAATGAAAACAACAGTTAACTTTAAAAAAATTAGAAATAATTTTTTGTACTTTTTTTCTTTATTTATTTGGATTGGTGGCGGTGTGGCAATTTTGGTATTTGAACTTTTTAAAATCTCAAAAACCTTTGCTTTTGTAAGTTGGGGTGCATTTCTTTTTGTTCTTTTATGTGATGGGGTTAGAACTTACAGAAATTCTTTTGAAAAACCAAAAAAGAGCAAAATGCTTACAATGATCGTAAAACACATCGGTCCTGTTTTTGCATCGATTTTGTATATTCTGGGAGCAGCCCTTGTCATAATTAACTTCGGTAAGTTTTTTGTTGGGGGAGTTTCTCTTTTTATAACATTAGGACCTGGTTTTATTGCTTTCTTGTTTGGGAGAAATATAGGTGAGGCAATTTCCGAAGAAAAAGAAAAAAAGCGAATTCCTGAAAAATTATAAAAAATGAAAAGTCTGGCATAATTTTTGTCAGACTTTTTTATTTTTAATGATGATTATTTGTTAATTTTAAAGTATAATATATGTAATTTATTACAATACTTTGAAAGAATAGTGGTTTCTAACATTTTGCTAGTTAAAATATTTTGACCGACAAAAGTAGCTAAAATAGAAAAAATACAAAATTGGGGATAAATATCTGTTGACATTAGTGTATTTTGTTATAATTAAAGTAATAAAAAAGAAAGCTGGGATTTAAAATTAACAATTTAATTATAAATAAATATTATGTGCACTTTTTTAAATAAAAAAGTATTTCCCATATTACTAATTTTAGTTTTTGTTTTTTCTTTTGTCGGTTTTTCTTTTAAAGCCGAAGCATCATCTTTTGGTTCAAACAATCCAACTACCAGTGCAGATGATTCTTCTGTTGGTATTGTTGCTTGGTCGAATCCAGGAAATATAATTTCTTCTAATGATTCTTATACAACTGTTTCGCTGGTTTCTTCTGGAGCGGTAAGTCATTATTTGAAAGCAACCGGTTTTAATTTTTCAATTCCTTCTGGTTCAACGATAAATGGAATTTCAGTTTCGATTGAAAGAAAAGGTGGAAGCAATAATAAATTTAGAGACAGCAGAGTAAGAATAATTAAAAACGGAACTATTGGTACAACAGATAAAGCAAGTGTCACTGCGTATCCGACAGCAGATGCAGTAGCTACTTATGGTGGCGCTGCTGACTTGTGGGGGGAGACTTGGACTTACAGCGACATAAATAATTCTAATTTTGGTGTGGCTTTAGCTTCAACAAGATATGCTACCGGTGGTAGCAGTGATGTCGTTAGTGTTGATCACATTACTATAACTGTAACTTATACTCCATCTAATACTGCACCTAACGCTCCAACTTTAGTTTCTCCAGCGAGTGGTACTTATACAAGTGACAACACTCCTACCTTGTCAGCGAATTATTCTGATCCAGACGTAGGGGATATAGGGACGACAAATTATAGAATTGCAACTAGTGTTGCAAATTGTTTGGCTGGCACTGTTGTTGTATCTGGCACTTCAGCAGAAACAGCAACTAATAATCAAAATACAACTTGGACGCCAAGTTCTACTATTGGCAGTGACGTTACCTATTATTGGTGTGCACAAAATAATGATGGTGTTCTAACTTCTTCTTGGACGAGTATGGGAAATTTTATTTTAGATACTACAAGTCCAACTTCAAATATTACGACACCCGCAAATAATTCATACTCAACTTCAACGACAGTTAATTTAGTTGGGACATCGTCTGACACAAATCTTTCATCAACAACAATTTCTGTAGACAGTGGTGCGTTTGTTGCCACAGGAGGAACAGCAAGTTCTTGGACATATTCTGCTGTGGGTCTTTCACAGGGGCTACATACTTTTCAAAGCAAAGCTACTGATCTAGCTGGAAATTTTGGATTATCATCAATAGTTAATGTTACTGTAGACTCTATCGCGCCAGAAACCACTATTGATACTCATCCAACTAATCCATCAAATTCAAATTCTGCTTCGTTCACTTTTTCATCAGAAGTTGGCGCCACTTTCCAATGTGATTTAGACTCAACTGGTTACTCTTCATGTTCCAGTCCAAAATCATATACTTCTTTATCAGAAGGAAGTCACACATTTTCTGTTAAAGCGACTGATACTGTAGGTAATTCAGACCTGACTCCGGCAACATACACTTGGAGCATCGACACTATCGCGCCAGATGCGGCTACAAATTTAGGATGGACAACTTCTTCTCCTTCTTCTTCAACTCTCATTACGGCTTCTTGGACAAAATCAACTTCAGCAGATTTGGCTAATCAAAAAATTCAATTCTATTCTGATGCAACTTGTTCAGTCTTGGCTGGTGGCTTAATAGATTTAGCTTCGGCCGTGATAGAAACAAAAGATTTTACTGGATTAGATAACACAACTTATACATATAAGATTACTAGTTTGGATAGTTTGGAAAATCAAAGTGTTTCAGATTGTTCTTCTCCAATGGCAATACATACTATTAATCTTGATCACTTTGAAATAGATTCAATTTCTGATCAAGCAGAGGGAAATGCTTTCAATATTAATATAATAGCTAAAGATACAGATAATAATATATTAACTGGGTTTAACAGCACGGTTGATATTACTACAAACTCTGGAAGTATTAGCCCGACAATTTCTGGAGCTTTCGTTGATGGTGTAAGGACCGAAAATGTTACTTTGATTGGTTCAGGTTCAGGTAGAACAATTACTGTTACTCGCACGGGCGGAACAGAAACGGGAACATCAAACGCTTTTAATGTTAGTCCAGCAGCGGTAAAATTTGTGATAATAGATCCAACTGATGATGTTGTGGGCAATACAGTTTCAGTTCAAATAGAAGCTAGAGATACTTTTGACAATATTGTTCCAAGCTACAACAACACAGTAACCTTGGTTTTGTCAGGAAGTGCTACTGGGGGAGGTTCAGTAAGTATTATAAACGGAACGGGAACAGTAGATATTTCAGATGTTGTTGCGGAAACTGTAATTCTCAGTCTTGCTGATACGCATGGGCTTGATGGTACATCTATGCAAGATGTTATATTCTCACCTGGAGCGTTACATCATTTTATTATAGATAGTATTTCTTCACCTCAAGTAGCTGGTGTAGATTTTAGTACAACAGTAACAGCAAAAGATTCTTACAACAACACAGCAATTTCATTTGGTGGTACTGTAGACTTTTCTACTACTACCGGAGGAACAGTTTCGCCAGCGGTTTCAAATAATTTTACTTCAGGAATTTTAACCCAAAATATTAATGTCACTCAGGCTGGTGCAGGTAAAACATTTACGGTGACTTATTCTGGAGGGACAGAATCAGGTACAAGTAATTTATTTACAGTTAACCCAGGAGCAACTTCTAAATTTACCTTGAATGATCCTGGTAATATTACAGTTGATACACGAGCTCATTACATAGTTACGCGTTTTGATGGATACGACAATTTAGTTACTAGTGGAGTTGAAACGGCTTATTTGTCTAGTTCTAGTGTAACTGGTAAATTCTATGATTCTGAAACAGGAGTAGATGAAATAGACTCTATAGATATTTCTGATACAAATTCTTCGGTAGATTTTTGGTACTATGATAGCACGGTTGGGAATTGGGCAGTCACAGTTTCTGACAACGCATCTCCGGATGGAGACACCGGAATAGATGATTATACTGATAGTATCGAAGTTACGGCTGCTCCTATAGTGGCAACGCGTTTTGTAATAATTGATCATGCTCCAGTTGTGGCAGGAGAAACAGCAACTATTGTTGTTCAGGCGCAGGACGATGGAGGAAATGTTGAGACTACTTATAATGGAAGTGTTATACTTCATGCTTCTAGTCCAAGCGGAGAAGTTTCACCTGGTGGCATAGTTACTATTATGAACGGAGAGGGCTCAGTAAATATTTTGGATTTAAAAGCTGAGGTGGCAAGTCTTACTTTGGAAAATATTCCTGGTGGAACATTAAACGTTTCTTCTACAAACACAATAGAATTTTTGCCCGGAATTTTTGATCACTTTATTATGGAAAATATTTCTTCACCTCAAACAGCTGGATCAGATTTTACTGTAGTTATCACTGCTAAAGATTTGAATGAAAACACAGTCACTTCTTTTGCTGGAACTGTAAACTTTACTACAACAGCAGGAACAGTAACGCCACTTGTTTCGAATAATTTTTCAGCAGGAATTTTGAATCAAGATATTTCTGTCACTCAATCTGGTTTAGCAAAAACTCTTACTGCAACTAAGACAGGAGATATTCAATATTTTACAAGTAATCCTTTTGACGTTAATCCAGCTTCAGTAGCAAACTTTACTGTTGAAGCAGCTGGCGGAGGAGACATAACTACTAAAACAATAAACACACCTTTTGATATCAGAATCGTGGCTAAAGATGCTTTTGGAAATATAGCGACTGGTTTCAACGACAGTGTTGGTATTACTTCAACTGGAGATATTTCCGCTGGCGGTGGAACAACAGAATCTTTTACTGACGGCGTTTTAGATCCTCATTCGGTAACTATTGCAAATACGGGCTCGTTTACTATCACAGCAACCAATTCTAGTGGTCCAGAATTTGGTGTATCAAATGCCTTCAATGTCACTTTGATGCCAATTCATGCTACAAGATTTCATATTATAGATCCAAGCGATGCGCAAATTGGTCAATCTGTAATAGTAACAGTAGAAGCTGTTGACGACTTAGGAAATAGAGATGACAGTTTTGAAGGTGATATCAATTTGGTAACTTCTGGCAGCGCCATAGGCGGAGGATATATTGATATCATAAATGGAGTAGGAACAAAGACAATTACTGACAATGTTGCTGAAGTGGTAACACTTTCTTTGGCTGATGTTGTACCTCCAACTACTCTTATCTTTACATCAACACAAAATATTATTTTCTCAATAGTGCCTCCGACTGGACACGGTGGAGGAGGAGCTAGGACGATTAGCCCAGTTGTGTCATTGACCGGTAGAGCTTTTCCGGGAGTTGATGTAGAAATGATGGCTCTTCAAAATGGTCAGGTGCCGATTAGCGGTAGTAGCTCTTTAGGGTCATCAAGAGGTAACTTTGATATCAGCTATAGTGGTCAGCTGCCTTCTTCTGTAGATACTTTTGCTTTGGTTGTGTATGATAAAGATAAAAATATCTCTCAAACAAGATTGTTTAAATTGAATGACAAGATAGACAATATCTTGATGGCACCAACAGTTGAATTGAGTCAGTTTTCTGTTACTAGAGGAACTTTCATGGGTGTTACAGGATCTGCCATGCCAAATTATAAAATAGAATTAATGATTGACGGCACTATGGCACCAGAGACGGCTATTGCTGATGGCGCTGGTAATTACAATTTAGTCTTTAATACTTATCGTTTAGATTTAGGTAAACACACATTGCGTGCTCGCCAAGTAGATACTCGTGGCAATGCTTCTAGTTACTCAATCGAAAAAACTTTTTCTCTTGTGACTTCGTTCTTTCCAAAAGCAGATTTTAATAGTGATGAAAAAATTACTTTGCAAGATTTGAGTATCTTCTTGAATCAATATAATTTGCCAGAAGCAGAAAGGAAAATAAATCTTGATATTAACGGTGATGGTAAGCTTGATTTGCAAGATTTGAGTTTGCTTTTAGGTGCTTTAATGCGTTAAAAATTATTTAATATATTTATTAATTATTATTAAAATTTAAAAAATAAATTATGCGATCAAAAATTATAATCTGTTCTGTTCTGTTTTCTTTCATGTTTCTTTTTGCTCTTCCAGCCAGAGCCGCTACTTTAGAATTGGCTTTGGAAAAAAGTATAACTTCTGCCAAAGAAGATATTGCCGTGCTAGTTGCTATCAATAGTGAGGGGCAAGATGTAAACACCGCTCAGGCGACTATATCTTTTCCCGCTAGCTTGTTAGAGGTAACAAAAATTGATCGCAGTAGTTCTGTCTTTTCTTTTTGGTTACAAGAACCATCTTTTGATAACGCAAAAGGTACTATTCGTTTTGCGGGAGGAGCAATAAGTGGTTTCAATGGTTCAAGTCTCAAGTTAATGAGAATCTCTTTCAGAGTAAAAGGTAGTGGCAGCGGAAGATTAGGAATCACAGACGGTGCGATTACAGCCAGTGATGGAACGGGAAGTAATGTTTACACAACAGCAAAAGGATTAGATATTAATATTCCGACTACAGCTCAATTCGAAGCAGTAAAAGTAGAAAGCGCACAGAGAGCTGCAACTATTGCAAAAGAGCTTCCAGCTAGATTGGGCTTAGATGTTCCTTTTTATCCTGATTCAACAAAATGGAATAATCGCTCGGCTAGTTTTCAGGCTAAATGGCTTATAAATTCTGATACAGCAAAAGCAGCAGTTGCTCTTAATAAAAATCAAAATTTTACACCTGACGCAAGCGCAGAAGCTTTGATTGGAAGTAAAATTTTCCCTGCTTTAGAAGATGGAATATGGTATATACATTTACGTGTTGCTAATAATATTGGCTGGAGTCCAACTTTGCATTATCGTTTGGCTGTTGACACAACACCCCCAGCTTCTTTCAAAATAACTTCAAACAGTGGTTTTAGTACAGGTGATCCAAAACCCACAATAAGTTTTTCAAGTAGTGATTTAGTTTCAGGAATAAAAGAGTATGCTATTAAATTAGACGGAGCGGTTGTCGCTACAACAGATAAAACTACTTATCAGTTTAATCCGATTTTACCTGGTACGCACCAGCTTGTTGTGTCGGCAATTGATAATGCAGGAAATGCCACATCTCAAACAGAAAGTTTAGAAATTTTACCGATAACTTCTCCAGAAATTACTTATGTTAGTCGTCAGGTAAATACAGAAGATGGAGAAATTACTGCAGGTGGAACTTCTGTTTCAGCAGTAGAAGTAGTTGCACAGATACAAAATTCTCAAAAACAAATTGTTGCTGAACAGGTTGCACCTGTTGATACGAATGGAAATTGGAGTGTTATTTTTAATAATCCTTTAACAAAAGGTAATTATTATTTGATTGTTACTGCACGTGATAAAAATATGGCTTCAAGTTTTCCAGTCACTTCTGATTCGATTAAAGTTAGACCAAAGCCAGTTTTGACCTTGGGTAGTCTTAGATTAACTCAAACGTGGTTCTTTATTATTTTAATTATTGTCTTACTTGGTAGCTTCGGATTGGGATATTTTACTTATCGCAAATGGAAGGGACAGTTGGGTAGGAGAGTGGTAATAGCGCAGAGAGATGTTGTGAATGCTTTTGATAATCTAGAAAAAGACGTTGATAAACTTCTCAATGAATACAACGGAGAAAAAATCACTAAAAGTGAAGTAAATGAAATGAAAAGTATTCTAAAAAATATGAAAGAAAGTATCAAAAAATTTCATCAGTATGTAGTTGATAATATAAGAGAAATAAATAAATAAAGTTATTTATGGCAAAAAGCAAAATAAAAAATAGAACTATTGATTATGGAATAAAAGATCATAAATTGGCTGAAAAGTACTTAGATGTTGCTGGTTCTATAATAGTGGCTCTTAATACAAAAGGAAAAATAACTTTTATTAATAAAACCGGTTGTAGAATTTTAGGATATAAAAAAGAAGAACTTATTGGAAAAAATTGGTTTAGTACGTGTATCCTTAAAGAACAAAGGAGATTGGTAAAAAAAGCTTTTGATAGATTATTGAAAAGTACAATAAATCATTTAACAGATTATTATGAAAATTCTGTTTTAACAAAATCTGGAGAGAAAAGAGATATTTTATGGCATAATACTGTTATTAAAAATGGAAAAATAAAAATAATTGGTACTTTATCTTCCGGTGAGGATATTACTGAACGCAAAGAAGCTGAAAGACTTCTTTTGGAAAGCCAAAGAAAATTATCAGATATTGTAGAGTTTTTTCCCGACGCTGTTTTAGCAATAAATAAAGAAAAAAAGGTTATTATCTGGAATAAGGCAATAGAAAAAATGTCTGGTGTTCCAGCTAAAAAGATGCTTGGTAAAGGAAATTATGCTTACACTGTGCCTTTTTATGGGGAACGTAGATCTCAGTTCATGGATTTGATTTTCAAAAAAGATAAAAAGCTCATTTCTAAATATAAGTATAAAAATGTAGTCCGTACGGGAGATACACTAACTGCAGAAGTTTTCTGTAACGCTCTTTATAAAAATAAAGGTGCATGGCTTTTTATAAAAGCTGCACCTCTTCATGATAGATTTGGTAATGTCGTTGGCGCTATTGAAAGCCTTCGTGATATTACTGAACGTAAAATAGCTGAAGAAATATTGCAAAAACAAAATTCGCTTATTAATGGAATAAGTGACAATTTGGATTCGGCAATGATCTATCAAGCGATTATTTTAAAAGATGGTTCTAGAAAGTTTACTTATTTAAGTAATTCTGTTAAAAAATTCTATGGAATTTCTCCCGAGGAAGGTATGAGAAATCCTAGCCTTCTTTATTCTAGATTTCATAAAGATGATATAAAAGAATTGATTGAGGCGGAGAATAAGGCTATTAAGAGTTTTACAATATTTAGACATGAAGCTAGAATAATTAATTCTTTGGGTAATATTAGATGGTCTTCTTTTGTTTCAAAACCAAGAAGACTTGAAAATGGCGCTGTTTGTTTTGATGGAATAGAATTTGATATTTCAGAAAGAAAAAAAGCAGAAGAAAAATTAAAACAGAGCGAAGAAAGATTTCATGATCTTTTTGAAAATGCAAATGATGCTATTTGGTTGCTGGATGGAAATATGTTTGTTGATTGTAATAAAAAAGCTGTAGAAATATTTGGTTATAAAACCAAAAAAAGTATATGCAATTTTTCACCAGCACATTTTTCTCCGGTGATACAACCTGATGGCGAAAATTCGAATAAAAAAGCGAAGAAACATATTAATGCCGCATTAAAGGGAAATCCTCAAGGATTTTATTGGCAACATAAAAAAAAGAACGGAGATTTAATCGATACTGAAATTTCTTTGAATGCTATAACTCTGCATGGGAAAAAATACGTTCAGGCGATTGGGAGGGATATTACAGAACGTAGAAAAGCAGAACAAAAAATTAAAGAAAGCGAAGAAAAGTATAGAATACTTTTTGAAAAAGCGAATGATGGCATTGTGGTTATACAAGACTGGAAAATAGTTTTTGGGAATAAGGCTATCGGAAAAATGTATGGAGATTCTATTTCAAAAATTATTGGTCAAAAATTTACAGATTATGTTCCAAAAGATGAATTACCTAGATTAGTTAAGTTTTATACAGATAGAATGAAAAATGGTGCTAACCATAAAATGTATGAGACCGTTTTGCTTAATAAAAAAGGAAAACGGGTTTTTGTTGAGTTGAATGCCTCACCAATTTTATATAATAACAAAAAGGCTGATCATATAATATTGCGTGATATTACAGAACGTAAAAAAGCTGAGGAAAAATTAAGAGAATCAAGAGAAAAATTGAGAGAGAGTGAAGAATTATTTAGGAGAATTTTCGAAAATTCTCCTGTGGGAATCTCTTTGATAGATACAGCTGGAGGAAGAATTTTGAAAGCTAACAAATCAATGTGTAAAATGGTTGGATATTCAGAAAAAGATTTGATCGAGAGAGGCCCGGCTTTGAATATAACTTTTAGCGAAGATGTAGAAAAAACAAAGAAATTTTACAGGGATTTAATTAAAGGGAAAATTAGTTATGGAAATTTGGAAAATAGACTTGTTTGTAAAGACGGAAGTGTGATTTGGGTTTTATTGAACGTTTCTGTTGTTCGTAATTTAGCTAATAAAAAGTCATTCCTTTTGGTCATGTCTGAAGATATAACTGAAAGAAAAAATTTCAATGAAGCAAAAGATAACTTTTTGTCGATAGCATCACATCAGTTGCGTACGCCGTTGTCTGCAACAAAATGGGTTTTGGAAAGTATTTCAGAAGACAATAAGAACTTAACACCAAAACAGTTAACAAAATTCAAAGATCTAACTGTGTCAAATGAAAGATTAATTAATTTGGTGAACAGATTGTTGGATGTCACAAAAATTGAATCAGGAAAATTAATGGTTAATAAAAAGAATATTAATTTAGAAAATTTAGTAAACGATATATGTTCTTCTTTCAGAATTTTAGCTGAGGAAAAAGGTAAAAATATAAAAATTATAAGTTCTCCAGGGGTTGAAAAGGTCTTCAGCGATCCTGTGCTAATAACTGAAGCTGTTGAGAATTTATTAAGTAACGCAATTGATTATTCTGCTGAAGGTTCAAAAGATATTATAATAAAAATAGAGAACAGAAAAGATGAATATTTGATTTCTGTGCATAATGATGGGAATATAGAACCTGCGTTAATTCATAAAGTAAACTTTTTTGAAAAATTTGTTCGTGGTAAAACTGCAGTGGAAAGACAGCCTTCAGGCAGTGGTTTGGGTCTATTTATCACTAAAAAAGTAGCAGAAGCTAATGGTGGGGATATTTGGTTTGAGTCGAAGCCGGAATCTGGAACCACTTTTTATCTAACGATAAACAAAAAATAATTTTATGAATGAAATAAATAAAAAAATTCTAATTTTAGTGATTGAAGACGAGACGATCTTGGCCAATGCTTTGAAAGAAAAATTAGAAAATGAGGGCTTTAAGGTTTCTAGTGCTTATGATGGGGTAGAAGGTTTAATACTTGCTCTCAAGGAACATCCTGATTTGATTTTACTCGATTTGTTAATTCCAAAAGTTGACGGTATGGAAATAATAAAAAAGCTACAGGAAGATTCTTGGGGAAAAAACGCAAAGTTAATTATTCTTACAAATGTAAGTGATTCGACTAGGATGAGCAAAGGCTGGGAAATATCTAAAAATAAAGCTTATCCTTATGTTTTAAAGACAGATATTTCTTTGGAGGAGATAGTTTCTAAAATAAAAAAAGAGTTGGAAATTAAAAGTTAATAGTTTATAATTAAGTGTATGAAAATACTTATAGTAGAGGATGAAGATGTTTTGCTAAGAGTCCTTCAGGAAAAGTTTGAAGGGGAGAATTTTAAAGTTTTTACAGCCAAAGATGGTAGTGCCGCTATTACTTCTGTAAAGAAAAATATTCCAGATGCTATTCTTTTAGATATTCTTCTTCCAAAAGTTGATGGTTTGGAGGTCTTGGCAGCAATAAAAGAAGATAGTAATTTAAAAAATATTCCAGTTATTATGCTTTCTAATGTTGATAATAATGAAAAAGTTGATCAAGCTCTCAAGATGGGCGCTGTAGATTATATGATCAAAACTCAATATCCAATAAATGAAGTTGTAGAAAAAGTTAATAAATATATTTTGAAAGCAAGATAATTTATGGAAGACTTAGAACAAATTGAAAATAAAAGAGCTTTTAAAAGAATGCTTATAATAATTAGTATCGTTGTGGTTGTGGCTATCGCTACTACTATATTTTTTGTGCTTAAAAAAGAAAAGAAAGAAACATTTGAACAAAAGCAGGATTCAGTTTCAAATTCACAAAATTCCCAAGAGAATAATAAAGCTTTGTATTCTTCTGATGTTTCAACTTGGAAAAATTATTACTGGTCAGGAAAAATCAATACACACTATCCAAATGATTGGGAACTAAAAGAAAAAATTTCTTCAAGTGGGGCAGTGAACGGCATAGAAATAATACCACCAACAGGTAATTTAGAAGATGTAATTTTTGTTGGAGGAGAAAAGGTGACTTGTACGAGTGTCGCTAAATATGAAAAAAATAAATGTTTGAGAAACTTAATTGAAGTGCCTTTTTATACAAACAGTAAAAATCAAGATGTTTTGAGTGTTTTTGATTTAATCATTCAGAATACGATTTTGACCGATATTGAGAAATAAGCTTTGTGTTAAAATGTTGTTTTTTATGTTGGCTTATTTTTTAAAAATAAAGTATAATGAAAGTACTTATTAATTTTTAATTATAATAAAGTTATGGCAAAAAGAGGAACAACACTTAGACCAAAAAATAAATCAAGACATTCACACAAGACAAAAAAGCGACTTGAAGTGAAAAGAGCAATGATCGCTAAAAAGGCAAGTAAAAAAGGAAAAAAATAAAAATATTAAAAAGTCTCCGAAAGGGGACTTTTGACTTTTTGTAAAAAATAGGTTATTCTGATATAGAATTTGTTCCAACTAGTAATTTGTTGGTTGTTTTGAGTTTCTTTTTATATTTATTTACAAAAAGATATTTGAAACAGCTAACGCAATTACTAACCAAAATTTAATATTATGAACGGATATGGAAATCCTATTAGTCCCAAAATTAATACAGCAGAAGATTTTGCTGTAAAACATGATTATGAACTTCATCGTAATTTTAAGAATTCTGAAGTACAAGGAAAGTATACTGTTAACTCCGCAAATGGTTTAACTTGTAAAAAAGTTTTTGAAACTGGCCGGGGTATGGGGGTGGAATTGCTTTTTTTGTTTTTGAAAAATCCAACAAAAATACCACCGGAGTTTAAAGGCAAAAAGATTTTTTTTACAAGAGAAAAGTTTTGTAAAAAAGGAAAAGATTTTTTTATTCTATATTTAGACTGCACGGGTCCTGAGCCAGATTATGGTATGTGTAGAATTGATCACGAACTTCCATTCAATGAAAAAGATTTTTTTGTTACTTATGATTAATAAAAAAGCATATACAATGATAAAAACCAGGCTAGAAAGTCTGGTTTTATTTTTTAGAGTACTTTTATTTTATTTGCAATTTTTTTAATGTGCTATAATTAAAGTATTAATAGCTTAACTAAAAAATTTATGAAAGGATACAAAACAAATATAGAAAAAGATACGTTAAATAACGATAACTTTCGAAAGGTTTTATATACTTCCAAGTATAGTCAGCTAGTTTTAATGAATTTATTACCAAAAGAAGAAATTGGCATGGAAGTTCATGAGAATAATGATCAGTTTTTTAGATTTGAAAAGGGAAATGGAAAAGTAATTATTGATGGAAATGAATATAAAGTGACAGACGGCGATGCTGTTGTGGTCCCAGCTGGTTCTCAGCATAATGTTATTAATGTTTCGGAATCAGATAATTTAAAACTTTATACAATTTATTCCCCAGCGCACCACCAGGATGGAGTGATAAGAATGACAAAAGCAGAAGCCGAAGCGGACAGCCCAGAGTTTGATGGAAAAACAACAGAATAAATTATTAAATTAACCAAACTGAATTAAGAGAAAATGAAAATAAATTTACAAGGAAAAAATTTAGAAATAACACCTGCTATTCACGATTACATTATCAAAAAAGTAACTAATTTGGGAAAGTTACTTGATACGATAGAAAAAGAGTCAGGGGAAATTTTTGTTAATTTTAATGTTGCAAAAACTACGAATCACCACAAAACTGGAGAAGTTTATCGTGCTGACTGTTCTGTTGAGACGCAAAGAGGAAATTATTTTGTAAGTGTAGACGAAGAAGATTTGTACGCAGCGATAGACAGCGCAAAAGAAAGTTTATTTAGGGATATCAGTAAGAAAAAAGAAAAAAAGCACACTCTTTTTTACAGAGGCGCTAGAAAAATTAAAAATTTAGTAAAAGGAGTTAGTAGTAAAAAATAAAAAATTATTTTTTATTGAAATCTTTCCAAGAAATTTCTTTTTTACCTTCTGGTAGAACTTTTTCAATGACAAATTTATTGTTTTCTATTTTGGCATCTGTGATTATTATTCTTTTGTTTTCTTTAAAGAAAAACGTCCTAGGCCAATGTGCGTAAGCTCGAAACTTATTGTAATTTTTTGCTGGATTTTTTTCTAAATCTTCTAAATCTATTAGCCCGTCTTCTTTTTTAATTTTTTTGCAGTAAGTAGCTGCTTCTTCGTTTTGGATAATTAAATTTAATTTGCCCTCTATGTAGTCAGGTATAATTTTTACTAACAAATTTCCACCCAATTCTATTAGCCTTTCGCGTAATTCTTGAGCTTTTTCAGTTGGAGCAATATTTGTTGTCTCTTGGACTATTATTGGGCCAGAATCCATTTTAAATTCCATTTTTTGAATTGAAATACCAGTTTCTGTATCACCGTTCAAGATAGCAGATTCTACGGGTGAAGCGCCTCGGTATTTTGGAAGTAAAGAGTAGTGTATGTTGATAGATCCAAATTTTGATAACTTAATCAAGTTTTCTGGTAAAATTTTTCCATAAGCTACTACTATAAACAAATCAGCTTTATAACTATCAAGATTTTTTATAAATTCTGGAGTTATTTTTTCTGGTTGTAGTATAGATATATTATTTTCTTGCGCCCAAATCTTTACTGGAGGGGGAGTTATAAGCATTTTTCTGCCTTGTGGTTTGTCAGGTGCTGTTATTATAAGAGAAGGTAAATAGCCTTTAGTTTTTAGGATTTCTAAGGTTTTTGATGCTACATCTGGAGTACCAAAGAATATATATTTTAATTTTTTATTTTGCATAACTTTATATAGTTTAGCATATTTTTATGTTATAATTTAATTTTCCCCATTTTAATTTCGTAAATTTGTCGTGGGGGGGGGTATAATAGTTATATATTATTAATTTAGAAATTTTATTATGAAAAATATAA
>Ga0116171_10002118_pt1 | contig 19120 bp, 15 predicted proteins | sample AD_JPNHW2_MetaG_FD_89798 | JGI IMG/M metagenome (GOLD analysis project Ga0116171, IMG submission 89798) | Active sludge microbial communities of municipal wastewater-treating anaerobic digesters from Japan - AD_JPNHW2_MetaG | ecosystem: Engineered > Bioreactor > Anaerobic > Digestate | place... | reverse complement strand
TGGACCTTTATCGCAGAGTTCGTCCCCGTGGAGATCTGGGGCGATGGCAAAGCATCGTACCGCGTAAACTTTGTAAACGGAAATCGTTTCCGTTACCTGATGTGGGTCAGCGAAGACCAGGGATACGGTCCGTTCTACCTGCGTGAGGTTGATGTTTTTGAAAAGCAGCACTGACAAAGGATGAAACCTGACCGGGAGGAAGAAGAGGAGTTACTGAACAAGTTGCGACATTTTTGCAGTTTCAGGGATCGTTGTACGTCGGAAGTGGAACAGAAGCTGCAAAGTCTGAATGTGGTTCCCGCTAAAAGGCCGGGACTGCTTGACCGTCTCCGGAGTGAAAAGTTCCTTGACGACCGTCGTTATGCCGGTTCCTTTGCCCGCGGAAAATTTCACCACAACCGCTGGGGGCGGGTAAAGATCGCGTACGAACTGGCCGGCCGGGGTCTTCCGGGGAATATCATCCGGGAGGGGCTCGAAGAAATTGATGAAGAAGAGTACGTTACCGTCGTTATCGACCTTATCAGAAAAAAATCCGAAGAAATAAAAGATGTAAAAAAGTTTCCAATCCGCAATAAAATCCTGACCTTTGTATCAAGGAAAGGGTTTGAAGCAGAACTCGTTTCCAAGGTGATGAATGAATTGAAAATTTGAAAACATGGTAACATCAGAACATCTGAAAGATCTTCAGACAAGGCTTGAAGCCTTGAGGAGGTATCTTTGACATCGATAAAAAGCTTGCCCTTATTCAGGAAGAAGAGAAACTGACCGAAGCGCCCGAATTCTGGAACAATCCGAAGGCAGCTGAGGAAGTGTTAAAATCAATCCGCGATAAAAAAACCTGGACCGATTCCTACCAAAAAGCTACCGGTGCCTACGACGATTTGAACGTGATGTGGGAGTTTTTTGTACAAGGAGAAGGGACACCGGAAGAACTGGACCAATCCTATGACGTGACGCTGAAGCTGATCGAGAGTCTGGAATTCCGTAACATGCTCAGTGGTGAAGAGGACAAACTCAGCTCTATCGTTCAGATCAACTCCGGGGCCGGCGGCACCGAAAGTCAGGACTGGGCGCAGATGCTGATGCGTATGTATATCCGGTACGGCGAAAGGAACAATTACAAAGTCAAAGAGGTGGACCTGCAGGAAGGTGATGTGGCGGGGATTAAATCGGTCACCCTCGAATTCGAAGGCGATTATGCTTACGGTTACCTGAAAGGAGAAAACGGGGTACACCGGCTGGTACGGCTCTCTCCGTTCGATTCCAATCACAAACGACATACCTCTTTCGCCTCGGTGTATGCGTACCCGATCATTGATGACAACATCGTGATCGAGATCAACCCGGCTGACATCACGTGGGATACGTTCCGCAGCAGTGGTCCCGGCGGGCAGAATGTGAACAAGGTAGAGACGGCGGTCAGGCTGAAACATGAGCCCACCGGGATCGTGATTGAATGCCAGGAGACGCGTTCTCAGGGACAGAACCGGGAGAAAGCCCTCAAGCTGCTGAAGTCACAGCTCTACGAAATAGAACTGCGTAAAAAGAGAGAGAAAATAGCCGAGATTGAGAGCGGTAAGAAAAGGATCGAATGGGGAAGTCAGATCCGGAGCTATGTCCTGCATCCGTATCACATGGTGAAAGACCTCCGCACCAGTTACGAGACCTCCGATACCCAGGCCGTCCTTGATGGCGACCTCACGGAGTTTATCAAATCGTATCTCATGGAGTTCGGCAACAGCTGACGATCAAGTTATGTTGAATATCTATCATAACCCGCAATGTAAAAAGTCCCGTGCCGGACTTGCCTACCTGGAATCGAAAGGTGTTCCGTTCGACATTATTTATTACCTGAAGACCCCGATGACGGAAGCGGAGTTGGAGAAGCTGCTGGTGAAACTCAACATGAAACCGGCCGGGGTGTTGCGGACGCAGGAAGAGTACTTTAAGAAAAACATCAAAGGCCGTACCTTCACGGATCATGAACTGATCCGGATCATCTGTGAAAACCCGAGACTGCTTCAGCGGCCCATTGTGGAGAAGGAGTATTCCGCCGTTATCGGCGATCCGGTTGAAAATATCGATCGTATCATTCCATAATTCAAATCTTTTGCCATGAAAACAAGAATTGAAAAAGACACCATGGGACCCATTGAGGTTCCGGCCGACAAATACTGGGGCGCTCAGACGCAGCGTTCGCTGGGTAATTTCAAGATCGGAGAACCCGGCTCCATGCCCAAAGAGGTGATCCGCGCCATGGCGGTACTCAAAAAAGCCGCAGCCATGGTCAACTTCGATCTCGGGGTTCTGACGGCAGAAAAGAAAGACCTCATCGTAGCTGTCTGCGATGAAATCCTGGCCGGCAAACTCGACGATCAGTTCCCGTTGGTGATCTGGCAAACGGGATCGGGCACCCAGACCAACATGAACCTCAACGAGGTGATCGCCAACCGGGCTCATGTCCTCAATGGCGGGACCCTTGGCGAAGGCAAATCCGTTATCCATCCCAACGATGATGTGAACAAATCACAGTCGTCCAACGACACTTTCCCGACAGCCATGAGCATTGCCGGATATAAGATGGTCATCGAGACCACGATCCCGGGAGTGCAGATGCTTCATGACACCCTGGTGAAGAAAGCGAAAGAGTTCAACGACATTGTGAAAACCGGCCGTACCCATCTGATGGATGCCACTCCGCTGACGCTGGGACAAGAGTTTTCGGGATATGCTTCCCAGCTGGAGCATGGGATAAAAGCGTTGAAGAACACCCTCCCCCATCTGTCGGAGCTGGCCCTTGGCGGAACTGCCGTCGGCACCGGCCTCAACGCGCCGAAAGGATACGATGTCCTCGTGGCTAAAAAAATTGCGGAATTAACCGGACTTCCGTTCGTTACGGCTCCCAACAAATTCGAATCCCTCTCTGCCCACGATGCCGTCGTGGAGACATCCGGAGCGCTGAAGACCCTTGCGGTCAGTTTGTTCCATATCGCCAGCAACATCCGGCTGCTTGCTTCCGGCCCTCGTTGCAGCATTGGGGAGATCATGCTTCCCGAAAACGAACCCGGATCGTCCATCATGCCCGGCAAAGTCAATCCCACCCAGGTGGAAGCCCTTACGATGGTGTGCGCCCAGGTGATCGGTAACGACGTGGCTATCTCTCTCGGAGGCACCCACGGTCATTTCCAACTCAATGTATTCAAGCCGGTCATGATCAGCAACCTCCTCCGGTCGGCCCGTCTGCTGGGTGATGCCTGTGTCTCCTTCACGACTAACTGTGCAGCCGGCATTCAGCCGAACCTGCCCGTCATCAACCGCAACCTCGAGAATTCTCTGATGCTGGTCACCGCACTCAACCCGCACATCGGCTACGACAACTCTGCCAAGATTGCGAAGAAAGCGCACAAGGAGAACAAGACACTCCGGGAAGCCGCTCTGGAACTCGGTTTACTGTCGGACGAAGAGTTTACGCGGATTGTCGATCCGAAGAAGATGATCGGTAGGTAAAAGCAGATCTTGTTCTGACTTCGACCTTCTCATCACTGTTTCTCCGGCTGGGGGAACGTCAGCTCCTGTTTCAGTCCTTTGAGTCTGAAAACATAGGCCTGGCGTACTATCTTCCCGTAACGGAGAATATTGACGGTATCGGGTTTTGATATCGAATCGAACATCCATCCGTAGAGATAAGCAGCATCGTAGGTGTCGTCGCTTAATCCCACGAACCACGCATCCGATCCTTTGGAGAGGTTTCCATGGATCTGGTTTATCCAGTAGTATTTATGGATTCTGGAGAGGGAACCGATCGCATAGACCTTCCGGCCGGTATGTTCGCACAGGTAATAATCGAAATTGGCGGCAGGGAACCACCGGAAAGTGAACAACGGGGAACCGGGTTTGATGAGTCCGGCTTTTTCCTGTTTGTCCATCACCCGTGGCACCTTCTCCCCTGTCTGCCTCCACCCGTACATATCGAGGCTGATATCGCGGATACCCGTCCGGGAGACATCAAACCAGCCGTAATTCATCTGTCCTGCCGCAAACACCACCGCGGTAACGGTGATGAGCAGCGCGGCACGCAGCGACCACGGGAAGATTCTTACCTTCTGTTTTTCCTTCAGCCGTTCATCGAGCCAGGTAGCCGCCAGCAGGAAGAAGCCGGTATATGCGGGACCGGTCCAGTGCGGCAATGTCGACCTGAACATGGAGATGGACAGGAAGAGGATCAGCATGGGCAGGTGAATCCAGAGGATCAGGTTGCGGTAATCGTGCCGGATAAAATCTTTCCCTTTGCCCAACGCTACGAAGGAAGCGACCACCAGGACGAAGTTCACGGGGTTGTTGTACCCGAATTCACCAAGCAGCTCCAACAGGAAGAATTCGGGGGAAAGTCCGATCGTCTTTTTCGGCAGGATCCGTCCTTCGTGGAACGTGAAGCTGATAAAATCGTTCTGGTAGTTCCATACTACCACGGGCAGGAAAAGCAGGAGTGCCGTGATGAAGGCGAACCAGGTTTCTTTCGCGGTGAACCACTTCCGGTTGTAAAAGAGGATAAAAGCAAAGGTCCCGGTGATGAGGAAGGCCGCGTGGTACTTCGACAGCAGGGCCAATCCGACCGTGATGCCGGCGAAAAGCAGGAACCAGCGGCTTTCTTTGGCCATCTCCCGGTCGGGAAGCGCTTTCAGCAGAAACAACAGGGAGAGCAGCCACAGCAGGCTCTGGGGTCCGTCGGGCAGGATGAAAGTGCCGCAGATTACGGAAGCATAGAACGAGGCCGTATACATCAGGGCAGCATAGAAACCCGTGAGTTCGTTCTTGATGGTCTTCCCGATGCGATACATCAGCCAGGTGCTGATGGTTCCGAAAATCACCGGACCCAACCGGAGGAAAAACTCATCCTGTAACAGCAGGTTAAGACTGAAAAAGTTGATGACCCATCCCACCATGGGAGGGTGGTCGAAATGGCTGAGGTCGGGGTACTTTGCATAGGTCCAGTAGTACACTTCATCGAACCCCAGTTCGGTAAACCAAGCCAGGAATGCTCTGATGCCGGCTGAAAGAATCAGCAGGATCACCAGGGCCATGGTTATTTTCCGTTCCTGTTTCATGATTCAGTGTCTCTTTTCCGGCGTAACTGGCGAAGACGAACGATCACGACACCAAACAGGACGATGGAGCCGAAAGTAAGGATGCGGAAAATCCAGGTCCGTTCCTCGTTGACACAGGAAGTAAGCACATTCACGGGTGTCCGGCCGGAATAGCGGAAGACCGGGTTCAGGAACATCTCCGTTCCAGCCCATTTCTTCGGGGTATAAAAGATAATGTGGGTGCGGATATAAGTATCTTCTTTCTGAAGAGCGTACCAGGCTTCCGCTTTATTGGACGTTTCCTTCTTCACCACTCCGCCCTGTCCGGTAAAGATGATCTTCATGGCTTTTTCGCTGACCCTGACCCGGAGGGTGTCGTTTTTTATCTCCACTGCTTTGAGTGACGGCATCAGATGGGTGTGATAGAAAGTCTTTTTCTCCCAGGTCGATGTCTCGCTCCGTGAAACATCCATACCGTACGAACGACCTGCCCGGAGAGCCTCCGTCATGCGGGGAGCAGCGATATCCGGTGTGTTGACAAAAGTCATACAGACTCCTATTTCACCCGGATCCTGAATATCATGTGCATCATCATCGGCCAGGAGGAATACGGGACGTCCGGCTGAAAGGACCGAATCCCACTGCGTCAAGGACCGGTAATTTCCGTTGATGGCTTCCAGCAGGTCGTAGTTGGACAACAGGCCGATGCGTTCGGGAGGATAACCATTGTCCCAGCCGGGGTGAGCCAGGACGACCAGGCCATTTTGTTTCCGGAGCAGGTTGATGATGTGCTGCCGGTGGTTCAGATTCTGGGAGAAGCTGTAATCGCGCCACAAGACCTTTTGAGCCCCGAGAAGGAGTTGATGTGTCTTTCTGAACCCGTATCCATGTTCATAACAACCGAGATACCACGAAGAGTCCTGGTTAAACCGGCTTATTTGCTGGTAATTTGAGATCATGGGCACGTCATAGCCCAACATTTTATAAACCCTCCAGAGTTCTTCATTCGAGTTGTTCCTTCCGGAAGTCAGTCCCATCCATTTACGCGTATGAAAATGGAAGTTGGCTTTCTTCCATTGGGTGCTGTCCATCCCGGCATAGGGATTATACCATTGAGTGCCCGAAAATCTCCCGGGGCGATCAAAGATATAAAGAGGAGCCGTGAAGTAGAACCAGATCTGTATCGTCAGAAAGATGCCGGCCAGCGCCAGGAGGGCGATTCCGATCCATTTTAGTATCCTGAAGAGTGGTTTTTTCATTCCTTTCCCATTTCATCAATTCGATGCCAAAGCTACAAAATCAGACTGATTAAAAGGCGAATGTTCAGAAATGTGACCACACCACCAATGATCAGGAGGAGGATAGTTGTCGACTTCCGGTTCACAAATTTTCCCATCACGGTGGCCGAAGAAGTCAGGTAAATCTGGGGGAAGATGGTGAAAGGGAGCTGGATGCTGAGGATCATCTGTGAGATGATCAAGGCGTGGTAGGCATCACGGATCAGCAGAATCAGGAGAAATCCCAGGGTCAATGATCCGATCACTCCCAGTCGGGAATGGTTATCCTGAATATCATAGGATTCCCTGAACCAACCTGCGGTGATGGTTCCGCCGGCCATTCCGGAGGTGATGGCGGAGGCGACGCCCGAACACAGCAGCGCCACGGCAAAGACGACGGAGGCATTGGATCCCAGCAACGGTCTCAGGATCTCTTCCGCCTGTTGCAGACCGGTAACCTGCAAATCCCTGGAAAAGAAGGCTGTAGTGGCCAGCAGGATCATCGCGCTGTTGATAGCCCATCCGGCGATCATCGACAACAAGGTGTCGTAGAATTCATATTTCAGTTGCCTTTTGATCACCTTATCCTCTTCCAGGTTCCACCTTCGGCTTTGGATGACCTCAGAATGCAGGAACAGGTTGTGGGGCATAACCACGGCGCCGAGGACACTCATCACGATGATCAGGGATCCCTTGGGGATGACAGGTTTCACCCAACCAATGCCGGCAGAGAACCAGTCAATGTCGACCAGTGTCAGTTCGTAGAGGAAAGAAAGGCCGATGATGCTGACAAAGGCAATGATGAATTTTTCAATTCTGCGGTAGGTGTTGGACAGAAGGATGATCAGGACAAAAAGATACGCCATCAGGGCTCCGGCGGCGACAGGTATGTCAAACAGCATGTTCAGCGCCAGCGCGGCGCCGAGGATCTCGGCCAGGGAGGTGGAGACGGAGGCTCCCAGGGCCGTGACCAGTAAACTCCGGGAGACCCGGGAAGAGACAAAGGTGGTAAGGGCTTCGGAAAGGCACAACCCGGTGGCGATTCCGAGGTGTGCAACATTATGTTGGAGGATGATCAGCATGAGGGTGGAGAGCGTGACCATCCACAGCAGTTCATACCCGAAAGAAGAGCCTGCCGCGATATTGGAAGCCCAGTTGCCGGGATCGATGAATCCGACCGTGACCAACAAACCGGGCCCGATATACTTCAGGATATCGAGCCCGCCAAATGCCGGCTTGTGATCACGCCGTTTGAGATCTTTGATATATTGTCCGGGTCTCATTCTTCTCTTTGCAGCAGAACTCAGGTTCCACGAATATACAAAGAGTCAGAATATCACGATCATTCCTCCTTCTTTTTTGCTCTTCTCATTCTGAGTTTCAGGGAATCGACCATCTGGTAGACCACAGGGACCACGATGAGCGTCAGAAACATTGAGGAAGCCAACCCGCCGATCAGCGCCCAAGCCATGCCATTTTTCCATTCTGATCCGGCGCCCTGTGCCAGCGCAATGGGCATCATGCCGAAGATCATCGAGAAGGTGGTCATCAGGATGGGACGGAGACGAACCTTTCCGGCCATCACCAACGACCAGGGGGTACTGATCCCCTGGCTTCGCCGGTGATTGGCGAAGTCCACAAGCAAAATCGCATTCTTCCCGACCAGTCCGACCAGCATGATCATCCCGAGGATCGAGAAGATAGAAAGCGACTGCATCGTCAGCGCCAGCGCCAGCAAGGCTCCGATGATGGCTAACGGGATCGAGAAGAGAACGACGAAGGGGTAGATGTACGAATCATACAACGCTACCATGATCAGGTAAACAAACAGGATCGAAGCCAGGAACGCTATTCCCATGCTGCCGAAAGCTTCCGTCTGGTACTTGATGTCGCCTTCGGGGATGAACTGCACCTCCGGAGGGAGTTTCATCGATTTCACCTTGTTCATGACATCGGTACCCACACTCCCTACCGGCCTGCCGACGACCTGCGAGGTAACTGTTATCGATGGTACTCTGTTATACCGTTGAAGGACTGTCATCCCTGTCGACGGCTCAATAGTAGCGAACTGGTTCAGCCGGATGGGCTGCCCGTACTGGTTGGTGAATGTCAACGACGATAAATCGCTGATGCTTTTCCGGTCAAAGGCATCCATCATGATATTGATGTCGTACTCGTTCCCTCCCTTGGTAAACTTGGTATCCGTATTCCCGCTGAAAGCATTCTGAAGCGTCATCCCAACGCTGGCGGTAGTAAGTCCCAACCGTGCCATCTTCTCTTTATCCAGTTGAACATTCACTTCCGGATTACCACTCTCCACAGAAAGTTTGACTTCAGCGGTTCCCGGGATCTTCTTCAGCTCGCTCATTACACGCTGGGCATAGACATTCAGGGTATCGAGGTTGGGACCTGCCAACACGACCTGAACCGGTTCCATATCGCTGGTACCCATCAACGACACGATGGAGGAACGGACTTTCACGCCCGGCAAGGCCCCCTGCAGTTCGTACTTCAACTGTTCGGCGAATTTATCCGAAGTGATGTTCCGCTTTTCTTTCGGCACCATTTTGATATGGATCTCCGACTTATAGGCCTCGGTCCCTGCGCTGAAGAAGCTGGTGGACGAACCTACTGAAGTAAACATGCTGACCACTTCGGGTTTCTTCATGATCATCTTCTCGGCGATCAGCGTCATCTGGTTGGTCTGTTCCACCGTCACATTTTTGGCCATCTCCAGGTTGATGATCACCTCCCCGCGATCGCCCATGCTGATGAACTCGCTGCCGATAAAACCCGATGGAATCAGCATCAGGGAACCGAGGAACAGCACCGTGGCTGAGATCAGCACCATGGCTTTATGACGCAGCGACCAAGCCACCACGTAGCCGTAACGATTCGTGATCCATGTCAATCCCCGTTCGAATCCCGAAATGATACGATCAAGCAGGGAACCCGGTCTGAAATGCTCGTGTTTGGCAAGCCGGGAAGCCAGCAACGGTGTCAGGGTGAAGGAGACAAACAGACTGAGCAGCGTGGAGAACACCACTACGAGGGCAAACTGTCGCAGGATGTCGGAGATCATGCTCGGGATGATAGCGATGGGGAGGAACACCACCACATCGACCATGGTAATGGACAAGGCCGTGTAGTTGATCTCGTTTCGGCCGTCAAGAGCAGCCAGCCGTCGTTTCTTCCCCTTTTCCAGATGCCGGTAGATATTTTCCAGCACCACGATCGAGTCGTCGACCAGGATACCGATCACCAGCGACATGGCCACCAGGGAAATGATGTTCAGCGAGAAGTCGAAGATGTACATCGCAATGAACGTGGAGACGAGTGAGGCGGGGATGGCGACCAGGATGATCAGCGAGTTCCGGAATGAATGCAGAAAGACAAGCATCACCAAAGCCACCAGGGCCACGGCCAGCAACAGATCGTGCATCACGGCGTTGGCTGAGGTCAGGGTGAAATCGGAGGTGTCGTTGGCGATGGTGAAATTCACATCGTTCTGCTGATAGATACCCTCGATCTTACCCATCTCTTTCTTCACCAGCTTGCTGATCTCCACCTCATTCCCGTCGGGCTGTTTGAAGACCAACAGGCTGATCGAGTTCTGTCCGTCAATACGGCTGATACTCGTCACCTCTTTCTTGGTATCGTATATTTCAGCGACATCGGAGAGTTTGACCGGGCTGCCGTTCAAGCCGGTGCCAACCACCAGTTCCGATATGTCATTCAGGTTGGTGAATTTCCCGGCCAGCCTGATGATGTACTGCTGATTGGGATCTTTGATCTTCCCGGTAGGAAATTCCATATTACTGCTCTGCACTGCCTGGGTGACCTGCAGGATCGACAACCCGAACGCATTCAGTTTATCGCGGTCGACATTGATCCGGATCTCCCGTTCCTCTCCGCCGATAATATCTACCTGCGACACTCCTTCGAGGGTCGAAAACATCGGTTGGATCTTGTACTTGACCAGGTCATATAATTCAGCGTTGCCCATTTTCGCGGTGATACCGATACGCATGATCGGGATATCATCCATGGAAAAATTAGCAATGATCGGAGGACGTGAATCCTTAGGCAGCAGATACTGGATGTTACTTACCTTACGCTGAGCATCCCGCAGCGCTTTGTCCATGTCGGCGCTTGACTTAAAAATGATCACCGTCACCGACATTCCTTCGTAGGAGGTAGATTGGATATTATCCGTCTCTTCCAGCGAAGAGACCGCATCTTCAATCTTTTTCGTTACGGAGTTTTCAACTTCCGAGGGCGATGCTCCCGGGTATACGGTCACCACTACCAGCACCGGTTCGGTGTACTTGGGTAACAGCTCATAGTTCAACTGCATGAAGCTGACCACTCCCAAAAAGCCCAGCACAGTGAAGATCACTACAACGAGCGATGGTCGTTTGATCGATAATTCGGTAATGTTCATAAAGGCTGGTATTACTGGTTAATGATTGTAACGGGGGAACCATTTTCAAGGTTGATCTGTCCGGAGACAATCACTTTCTCTCCCGGGTTGAGTCCCGACAAGATCTCTACTTCGTTGTCGGTGATCGCGCCGGTGACGACTTTTTTAAAGACAGCTCTTCCGTTTTCCACGATAAACACATACGGGTCCTTGATGCTTCCCGTGATGCAGTTTCTGGGGGCCAGGATCGCCTCCCGTTCCCTGTTGAACGAAAAAGTCACGGTTCCGTACATCCCGGCCCTGAGCGGATTATTCCGGTCATTGGCCAGATCCAGTTCCACGGTGAAACGTCTGGATTCGTCCGCTTTCACCCCGATGGTGGTTATCCTGGCATCGTATTCTTTCCCCGGATAGATGGGGACCGTGATCACGCCTTTCATCCCCTGTTTCAGCCGGACGACTTCTTCTTCGGAAAGAGTGGCGGTAAATTTCAATCTTCCCACATCCACGATATCGGCAACGGTGGTACCCGGCATGACCAGGCTTCCTTTTTCGATATACCTCTTCGTGATATTTCCACTGATGGGAGCTTTTATGATGGTGTTGTCCACCATACGCTGGGCGGTGACGAGGTCAGATTGGGCCTTGATATAACCCAGCCTGATGTCGGCCAGTTGTTGTGATGACACCCCGTCCACTTTCAGGAGCTTTTCAAACTTATCCAGGTCATCCGTCGCCTTTTTGAAGGCTGCCCGGGCCAATTCAAGCTGGCTTTTGGGCAGGACATCGTCGAGACGCGCCAGCACCTGACCTTCTGCGACATGATCTCCATTGTCGAACAGAACGGACACCACTCTTCCCTGCCCCTCTGCCAGGAAGGTCACTTCATGCGATGGGTTCATCGTCCCGGTCACACTGAAACGATCATCCATCACTCCGCGTTTCACTTCCCGGGTAACCACGGGGAAGGTGATGGTTCGTTTCACGACCGACGACGCTTCTTCGATCTTCTTTTTATTCATCAGCAATTGTACGGCACACGCGCCAACCAGCACAACGATAATAGCACTTATTACGACGATCCTTTTCATTGATGATCAGTTTAGAACAGATAAAATATTTCCATTAGCTTTCAGGTATTCCAGTTCGGCATTCTTCATTTCCACCATGGCTTTCACCATTCCCACCTGCGAATCGCCCAGATCGGCGTGCGCCGTGAGCACCTCGGTGATGGTGATCATGCCCTGGCTGTATTGTGCCGAAGCCACATTCATGACATCTTCGGCCAGTTTCACATTACCGGTCTGCCTTACCCAGGCATCCCGGCTTGATTTCAGCTTTCGGGCGGCATTCTGCAGTTGGATGGCCAGCATTTTTTTTGTTTCTTCTTCCTGTATCGATAACTCCTGCAACTGCACCTGGGCCTGTTTGATCTTCGATCGTTTCTGAAGACCATCAAACAAGGGGATATCCAGTCGTATCCCTACCAGCGACATCTCATACCATTCGGCTTCTTTCTTAAAAAAACTGAACGTATTGTCCTGGCTGGAATAGTTATACCGTCCGTAAGCGGCCAGGGAAGGCAGATAGCCTGCTTTCACCATGTTCATCCCTGTAACAGCCAGTTCCTTGTCTTTCCGAATAAGCTGAAGGTCGATATGGTTATCGACGGAAGGGTTGTTTCCGGGAGTCAACAGTCGTTCGCTGATGTTCGACGGCACGATGATCTCTGCGGAAGGATCCAGCCCCATGTAGTACTTCAGCATGTCGAGCTGCTGCCGGTATATCGTCTCCAGCGCGTCGATGGCTGTCTGAAGGTTCATCCGGTTCACATCAATCCGGTTCACATCTACTTTTCTGATCAACCCGTTCTCATATTGATGTCCGGCGATGATGACCATCGTATCCAGCCTGGCAAGGTTTTTCTGCTGGTTTTCCTTCTGTGCCAATACGGCCTGGGTAAGATAATAGAGGTTGGCGACATTATACACCACCTCTTCCCGGAACTTTTCCGTGGTGAGCTCATTGCGGTTCATCATCATCCCTGCCAGCTTCATCGACGTCAGGTAAGTCTGGTTGTAGAGCAACTGGCTGACATCAATGGTGCCTGACAAGTTGTATTTCGTCCCAAACTGCACCGCGATCATCGTCCCTGGTTGATTAAAGAACTCCCCGGGGATGAGCGAGGTGGGGAGGCTCATATAATCATCAAAGCTTCCGTTGGCATTTATCTGGGGCAACCCGGCGCTCATGGTCTCGTCTTTCGCGTACTTCAGCCGTTGCTGTTCCAGCGCCGCCGTTCGCAGCGTGGGGCTGTAATCCACTGCCTTCTTCAGGCATTCAGATAAACTGATAACCCGGGCAGTATCTTCCTCAGCAAAGAGAGAACCCTGGTCAAAACAGACCAGGGCCCAACCCATTACTGCAATAAACAACCGAATAATATATTGTCTTCGTTTCACGGTCCTGTTTTTATGCGCTCAATGTTCAGTGGTTTCTTTTCCGGCGATCCGGATTCAGCCTTCGGGGAGTAACTGTTTCAACCCTTACGGGTTCCGGACGGCAGGCCGGGATCTCTTCCCAAAAGTTCGTTAACGGCGTTTCCCTGAAGATGGAAAACATTTCCGCAATAAGTCCGATCAGCGTTTTCATTGTATCGAATTTGAATGAGTTGCAAAAATAGAAAAGGAGATATGTCCTCCATATGGTTTTTCGATGAATGACCGACAATAGACGTCGAACGACGGAAAAGTGCATCCGGATAAAATTTGTCCTACCTTTGATGCAAATCCCGGAACTATGAAACGTTTCTCCTTTATCGTTCTATTAATTTCTTTATCAACATTTTACAAATACTCCTATTCACAACCATGCGAATGTGAATGGCCGACCGATGTTATTATTCTTCATGTTAATGATATGCATGCGAAGATCGATAACATGGCTAAGCTGGCTTACCTGGCCGACAGCCTGGAAAGGACCTGTAAATATGTTTTCCTGGTCTCCGCCGGCGATAACTTCACCGGGAATCCCGTGGTGGACATGGTTGCTGACAGGGGGTACCCGATGATTGATCTGATGAACCGGTGTGGTTTTGATGCCAGCGCCATCGGCAATCATGAGTTTGATATGGGACAGGAAAGGCTGAACAGACGGTTCAAACAAGCCCGATTCCCCTTTTTGAGCTGCAACACGGATGCCTCGGGAGCCGTGTTGGAGCAACCGAAGCCTTATAAGGTGAAGAGGGCGGGTTCCGGGAACAGGATCGTGTTTCTCGGCGTCACCCAGACCGGGCAAAACGGAGTACCTGATTCGCATCCCGACAATCTGAAGGGGCTGAAATTTTCGGATCCCGTTTCCTCCGCAAAAGCTTATGCGAAGTTGAAAGACAAGTACGTGCTGATTGCCCTCACGCACATCGGACAGGAGGAGGACCTGCAGTTAGCCGGCGAGATGCCCCAATTGGACGTGATCATCGGCGGACACTCTCACGACCGCCTCGATACAGGGATCACCCGGAACGGCGTGCTGGTAACCCAGGCCGGTTCCGGGCTGAAATATGTAGGCAAGACTTTTATCCGGCTGAGTAAAGGGAAAGTCATCTTTAAAAAGGAAGAGATGATCCCGATGAGCGCCCTGACGAAGTCGGATCCCAAGGTGATGAAGCTGATCGATCGTTATAATGACAATGAAGAGTTGAAGCAGGTGGCGGGAGTCGCCGCCGCTCCCCTGAAAGGATACAGTGAACTGGGGAGTATGATGTGCGATGCGATGGCATGGGCCGTGAATGCCGACATTGCTTTTCAGAACCGGGGCGGTATTCGGATTTCCTCGCTGGCGCAGGGCGATATCACCCTGAACGACGTATTTCGCCTCGATCCCTTTGGAAACAAGATAGTGACGTTGCGGATGACGGTTCCGGAGATGGAATCGCTGATATGCTATGCGTTCAACCTGGAAAAGAACCCCGATCTGGAGGTCGCCGGGATGACTTATGAAGTTCAACAAGGCCCCGACGGCCGTTGCGCCGGGGTGACGATGAAAGACCGGCAGGGGAATCCGTTGGACAGCTCCCGTGAATACATGGTAGCCCTGAACAGCTATGTTGCCTCTGCATATCGATTTGATCACCACGACCCGGGAAATGTCGTGAATCTTACCACATCCAAAGCCTTAATCGACTTCCTGGGGAAGGAGAAGACGGTTGATTATTCAGGTACGACCCGTGTTTTTGTGAAACCATCCGGCAACTAAGGGCCGCTTCCCGGGCGTTAATGCCATTTAAATATACGCAGACCGGCAATAAAGAAGACAGTGCCTGTCAACGTCAGGATCAATGATGGCATTGATACCTGGGCCCATCCGGCTCCTTCGTTGAAGATCGCCCGGATGCTGTCGGCCATCATGGTCAGTGGCAGTGATTTGATCACACCCAAGCTCCAGGCAGGAAAATTATGGTAGGAGAAGAATATCCCCGACAGCACCATCATGGGCATGGTGACGGCATTGATAAGTCCATTACCGATCTCTGTTTTGGAGGTATGGGAAGAGATGAAAATGGCGATCCCTGCACAGGCAATGTTCCCGGCAAGAAATATCGCAAACAGTGCGGGGATGCTTCCCTGGATCGATATCCCGAACACCAGCCAGGCAAAAAGAAGAAGCAGTACCGATTCTACAAAGTTCATCATGACACGAACCGTGATCATAGAGATCAACAGGTTTGATTTTTTCATCGGGGTAGCCACCATGCGACGCAGGAGTTTCTTGGCCCTCCGTTCGATGATGGTATAGCTGACGCCCCACATCGTGGAGCTCAGCACCCCGAGAGCGATGAGACCGGGGATCAGGAAATCGATGTAGCGGGTGCCTTTGACCGTCAGCGGACTGATATTTTCATGGGATTTCGGGTCAAGGAGGGCATGGTTATCAACTACGTTGGACAGTTTCAGGTAGGCAAGCTGGCCATCCGGGTTAAGCGGATCGAAATGATAGCGGATACTGCCGGCGCTGTCGGTGACGATGAGGTTGAGTTGTCCCCGTTTAAGCTGCACCATGGCTTCTTCCCAACTCATGGGGAAGAAGGCAAACGTTGTATTTCCCGTTTTCGGGTTGTTCAGGTGTAATGACACCTTTCCCCCGGTACTGTTCGCAGGAGCCGATCCATGAGCAGAGAGGAGCGAATCCAGGGCCGGCGCCACGATTCCGACCATGGCTACGTTATGGGTGACGTCCTTCTTGTTCATGAAAGCGATCCCCAATCCGAGTGACATCAGAATCGGGAAGACAATGCCCCAGAAAAGCACACCCGGCTCCCTGACTGTTTCAAGCAGGTGGCATTTGGTCAATTGCCACAGCTGGTTGTTTTGGAACATATTATTCATAAAGGCGTCTCCCGGTCAGTTGAATGAACAATTCATCCAGGTTATTCAGTTTCCGTTCTCCCCGGGGCGATGGTTCCGGGCTGGTCAGCAACTCCTCCAGTGATCCTTTGCAGAGCACCGTTCCATGGTCCATGATCACGATATGATCGCAGAGTACTTCCGCCTCCTCCATATAATGAGTGGTGAGAATCATGGAAGTGCCTTCCGTTTCCTTCAGTTTCAGCAGGATATCCCATATCTCGCGCCGGGCGGTGGGGTCAAGACCGGTGGTAGGTTCATCGAGCAGCAGGATAGCCGGGTTGTTCAGGATGGAAAGGCCCAAGGCAAGCCGTTGACGTTGACCGCCTGACAGGTTCACCACGTATGATTTGCGTTTTTCTTCCAGTCCGATGAGGAGGATTATCTCCTCCACCCGCTCTTTCCCCAGTTGAAAGAAACTGGCAAAGAGCCGTAACGTCTCAACTACCGTCAGCTTGTCGATGAAACGGGTCTCCTGGAGCGATAGTCCGATCAGCCTGCGCAGCTCTTCTTCGTTTCCTTTCCAGGGTTTCCCGGTGATCAGGATCTCGCCGTTGTCGGGCTTCTGTATCCCCTCAATCATCTCGACGAGGGTAGTTTTACCTGCTCCGTTGGGGCCCAGCAGCGCCACAAATTGTCCACGGAGAATGGTCAGGTCAATGCCCTGCACCGCCTTCACCTCCTTAAACGATTTTACCACATTCCGTACCTCGATGACGGCCTCTGCTGACATCCGATCAACTGTTGAAAAGAATAAACTACGTCAGAATTTACCGAATTTAAGACCGATAATACCGGTAAACTGGTTGACGAAATCATCTTTCTGACAATCCAGTTCCAGATTGGGGGAATAGCGGTAAGATACTCCTGCTTCCAGCCTCATGAACTTCAGCAGGTTGAATTCAGCCTTTACCCCGGGTTCCACGAAAAAGAACACATCGTACGCCAGGGTCTCGGAATCATAATACCAGTAACCGTTTCCGTCCCAATGATAGCCGTTATCGCTGAGATAACCCAGGTATCCGGCACCGATCTGAAGCGGGAACGTGACATGTACGGGCGATTTGGGAGCAACGGTGTATTCCACTAAAAAACCGCCGTATCCGCCAACCAGGTTGGCATCCTGGTTATCAATGATCTTCTGGTATTCCAGGTAATGTGAATTGACGATTCCGTTCAGGGTAAGTCCAAGGTTCCAGTTGTGGTTCAGGACGGCGCCGGTAGAGATTCCCAGCAGCCATACATCTTTCTTGTCAAACTGCGTATAGGCGCTGTTCAGTCCGACAAACCAACCGGCCTGAATCTCTTTTGACGGCTTTTTAAAGAGGGTCCGGATTTCATCTTCAGAAGATTTGTCTTTCACGGCTGTATAATCCTGTGCGAAGGCTCCCGCCAAAACGAACAACAGGAAAAAGGTCAGAAATGATTTCTTCATGGCATCTGTTTTTTTATGCGGTAAAGATAAATAGTTTTTATATCAAAAAAATGCTCATTCTGCTTGACATAACATATTATATTTCATACTTTTACTACTAACACACCTTAATATCTTCATACGATGAAAAAAAAGTTCCTCCTTTTTACCGGACTTTTGTGCATCGGGATACTGACCTGTGCACAAACAGCGAATGATCCATGGCAGGAAATAGGCCAGCTTAAGCAGAAGATCAGAATGCTTCAATCTTCTGACCAGCAGATAAAAACACAGATCGGGGTTATACGAAAAGACATGGTGGCGATGGATCAAAAGATGACCCGTTCGATCCATTCTGCCGATTCGGTGCGTTCCGAGGCTGTGAATTTCATCCGAAGTGCAAATGAGCAAAGCAATTCCAACAAACAGGAGATAAATGCTCTTCGTTCTTCCGTTTCTTTACAGCAGAATCTGCTGGTGATCGCCCTGGTGCTGATCGTTTGCCTTGTACTGTTGTTCCTCTGGCAACGAAAAGCCTTGCATGCGTTAGCCCGATCTCAGGAAGAAGACATCCGGAAGGCAGAGAAATCCATGGCAGCGTCGGTGCAAGAAATCTCGGGAAAGATGCAGGAGCAGCAGGAGCATTTTCAGAAGCAAGTCCGCGACATGGAGGTGCAGTTCACCAATATGCATCAGCAAACCGAGGCGCGTATTGTTGCTGTGAAAACAGGGATGAATGTCGACCTGGGGAACCTGAAAGACCTGTTCAATCAAGTTTCCGATCGACTTTCGACCGAACTCCGGAGCAGCCTGGACACAGAAAAAAGGAGTCGTGAAGACATCGTGACCATACTGAAAGGGAAATGGACCGTATTGGATGAAAAGGCAGAATCGATCAGGGAAGAAAGCCTGACTTTCGCGAAACAGGAAGGTGAGCGGATCCGGAAAGAGCTGGCAGAATTCCGGAAATCGCTGCAGGAGGTCTCCAGGGGGCCGAAAGCCAGGGGAAATGTTGCCGAATAATCAGGATTTTGTATCTTTCGAGGCTAAGTGGAAGTTTTTCTTTTAAAAATACCGGCCATGAAAGTATATAACACGACCATCGAGACCTTCCTGTCGGACAGGAAGCTTGCTATTGCAGGCGCATCCAGGAACAAACAAAAATTCGGTTATGCCGTGCTCCGTGATCTGAAAGAGAAGGGGTATGAATTATACCCTGTTCATCCGGAAGCCGATAAGATCGACGGCGTTGACTGTTATCGTTCTTTTGCAGATATACCGAGGGATGTGACTCACCTGGTATCGCTGGTGCCAAAAGACAAAACGCTGAGTGTCGTAAGCGACGCATTGGATCACGGGATCACCGGCATATGGCTTCAACAGACCACGGACACACCGGAAGCCATTGACCTGATCATGGAAAAACAAGCGGGGCTGGTCATGAAAGCCTGCGTGTTAATGTATGCTGCTCCGGTCAAAGGGATTCACAAATTCCACCGGGGAATCATGAAACTTTTCGG
>Ga0116171_10002117_pt1 | contig 19126 bp, 17 predicted proteins | sample AD_JPNHW2_MetaG_FD_89798 | JGI IMG/M metagenome (GOLD analysis project Ga0116171, IMG submission 89798) | Active sludge microbial communities of municipal wastewater-treating anaerobic digesters from Japan - AD_JPNHW2_MetaG | ecosystem: Engineered > Bioreactor > Anaerobic > Digestate | place... | reverse complement strand
TATGTATTCATAAACTGTATCAAGCAGGCTATTGCAGAAATCTTCTCCTGACAGGTTATGATTATTTTTTAAAAATCGTGCGAGTCTGATCTCTCCAAAATCCTCGCCTTCTTTATTCTTTGCTTCTGTTATTCCATCAGTGTATAGTAGAAGTCTGTCACCATCTGAAACAGTAATTTTTTTCTCTTCATATTCCGTGTCATCCGATATCCCGATAAACCATCCGAATGAATCAAGGGCCGCTATCTGGTTTTTATACGCTTTATAATATAGGGGCCTTGTGTGCCCTGCGTTGGAATAGGTCAAAGTTTTTAATGTTTTATCATAAATCAGATAAAAAGCTGTAATATATTGCATATCAAGGAGGGTGCCTCTTAGCTGTTTATTAATTTCTTTCATAAGATTTGCTGTACTTGGAAATTTCTCCGCATAAATACTGAATAACATTTTTGACATAGTCATAGTAAGAGCAGCGGGAATTCCATGCCCTGTAACATCTGCAATTATAAAAGCGGATCTGTTTTCATCAAATTTGTAGCAGTCAAAAAAATCTCCGCCAATGTCTTCAATGGGACGATAAATACCGCTTATTTTGGGGTAACTGATAAAATCGAAATTCTGAGGGATAATATACTGCTGTATTTTTTTTGCCGCTTCCAATTCTCTTTTGATCAGCTGATTTTTCTGATATAATTCGGAGTTTGCCCTTTTTAATCTGAGAAGCGAAAAAACCCGCGCAATAAGTTCTTCTTCATTCAGCGGCTTTAAAAGATAATCATCTGCGCCTATATTCAGGCCTTTTATCTTTGAATTAAGGTCATCCAGTCCTGTCATTAGTATTACAGGTACAAATTCCTTATTTTCTCTTTTCTGAAATTCATTGAGAAATCCGAAACCATCCATTCCGGGCATAACAATATCCAGAAGAATAAGATCATATTCTCTTTCAGTAAGCATTTCTAATCCTTTTATACCATTTTCAGCTTCAAAAATTGTGATATTTAAAGGAGTAAGAATTTTAATTATAAAAGCTCTGTTAAGTTTGCTGTCGTCAATACAGAGCAGGTTATACTTTTTTATATTATCTTTTTTTATCATTGTTTATTATTATACTTTTTTTAGTTTGTTCAATATTATATAGTTCAAGTAATAATTACAACACTGTTTTTCAGGAATTTCATGAAAATATTATTTATACAATTACCGCTTATCGATCACTCATACGGATATGTTAATGGAAATATTGATTATGCCCCTGCAGTTATCTCATCATTTATAAAAAAAAATTATCCCGAAATAATATGTGAGACCTTACCTTCAGTTTTATTAAATTTCTGTTCTGATGAAAGGATCGTCAAATACGCTGTTTCTGCGTCCCCTGATATAATCTGTTTTACATCGTATTTATGGAATGTTGAGAGAAATTTAAGGTTAGCACAGACGTTAAGAGATAAACTCGATTCAGCGTTGATTATATTCGGCGGGCCGGAGATTTCGGAAGGATCAATTGCATTATCAGCTCATCATCCTGATGTTGATATTTTTATTTCAGGTGAGGGGGAGTGGTTCTTCGAATTGTTTCTGTCTGGAAGAGATATTAATTATGCAGAAATTAATGGTAATTCTGTTGCTCTGCAGTCTGCAACTGAACTTGTTGATATTGAAAAAGTTGTAGAACCTCTATCCGCCAATAGGCTCAATACTCTTGTCGACGGGTCTGTCTTTATTGAAATGACCAGAGGCTGTCCATATAAATGCAGCTACTGTTTTTATTCAAAAAATCAGCATAAAGTACGTGAACTCCCTTTTTCTGTATTAACCGGAATTATTGAGAAACGGAAAGAGATAAAGGAGATATACATATTAAGTCCCACTTTCGATCGTTCAAAAGATTTTACTGCAAATTTGAAAAAACTAAAACAGATGAACCATCAGGTCAATCTTCATACTGAAATAAGAACTGACAGAATTTCTCCCGAGATTGCAGAGTTGATGTATGATGCGGGTTTCCGGAGCCTCGAAGTAGGACTTCAGTCCATGAATAAAAAAGCTCTTGGTAATGTTCAAAGGGAAACCGATCCCGAGAAGGAACTTTCAGGAATAGAAAATTTAGCTGATGCCGGCATTGATCTGAAAATAGGGATAATACCGGGACTTCCCGGAGATGATATTAAAAGTTTTAAGAAAACTGTAGATACATTGTGTGATAGAGGATTCGGAGATTTCATAGAATTATATCCGCTGATGGTTCTGCCTGGAACTTCGATCCGTGAAAAAAGTGATAAGGATAAAATTTCTTATCAGAGCAGACCTCCATACTATTTTCTAGAAGGGTGGAATTTTAAGTTTGAAGATATAAAAAAGGTTTCCTCATACATAGAAGAAAAAACCGGAATGTCATCAAAAGTTTTTTATCTGCCTGATTTCACCAACAGCACAAATTCTCTTTTTACCAGAGGCTTGCAGATTGGTGATGAAAGTAAATCCTGGCCTGCAGATAGAATCGCTGCTGATGTTGATACGGTTGTTGCAGATATACATATCCGGATAACTGATCCGGAATCTTTCTACAAACAGTTTACACAGTTCATTGAAACAGCAGATAACGGCAGGCTATACAATATCATAATTTACTCGGATTTGATACTTGATGATAATTTTATTATAAAAACAGTTAAGCGGTTTGAAACAGATAATTTTTACAGGAGATTAAATGTTTTTAATTCATTTGCTGAAGGTTCAATATTTCATATTTTTCAGGTAACAGATAAAATGACAGAATATCTTGAAGCAGTGAAAGAATACGGTTTTATTACGCCTGTATTGCTTGTTAATCAGACTTCAAAAAAAGATCTCCTTAAAAATAATTTTAATGATATTCCGTTACTTCTCGAAGACGGAATGTATACTGAAATAAAAGACTTTCTTGCGTCAGGTTATAACGAAAATCCGGAGTATGTAGCTTTTAAAAATGAAAATGAGATGCAGAATTTTTATAACGACTTAGGGATTGATGCAGTAAAATTTCCATTTAATTTCGGTTTGAAAAAAGTTTAGTATCAGAAGATGCCCTCAACCGGCAGTCCGGAAGAGGGTATCTAAATAATAATTATCTTAAAGTATTGATTTCATCGTTCATCTGCTTAAGTGCTTCTGCCGATGCTTCATCATATTTCATATTTTTAAATGTTTTGTAGGCATAATTAAGTGAGCTTGAAGCGTTTATTCTGTGTATTCCAATATCCGAAGACCGTTTGATGATTTTCACAACTTCTTCGATACTTCCGCCCTGGGCTCCAACTCCGGGTATAAGAAAAGGAATCTCTTTTCCGGAGCTGATGAAAATGTCAGAGATCTTTTCAAGCTGCTCAGGATATGTAGCCCCTGCTACTGATCCGATACCCGGATGAAACCATTTTACTATCAGTTCAGCAACATTAAGGAACATCTCTTTGTCCCCTGATTTTATATCCTGTATTTCTCCGGAACTGCTGTTAGAAGTTTTGGTCAGGATGTAATATCCTTTATCCGGATAATCTTTTATGTAAGGCTCAATAGAATCGTATCCCAAATATGGTGACAGCGTAACAGAATCCGCGTCAAAAAAAATGAATGCTTCTTTGGCATATGCTTTTGCAGTTTTACCAATATCCCCTCTTTTATAATCCAGTATAACAGGGATTCCTGCTGATTTATAAATCTTTATAATTTTCTCAAGTGAAATTATTCCGTCAATTCCATATTGTGCATAAAATGCATAGTTAGGCTTTACCGCTCCAGGGAAGATATTTTTCTGAATATGTTTATTCAGAATTTTTTCGTAAAAAACAAAAATACGTTCACCGGGAGTTCCATCTGTTTCAGGAATATCTTCAATCACAGGATCAAGCCCCATACACACAATGCTTGAAAATTTTATGGAACTGTTTTTTAACATATCAAGATAGTTCATTTCTTTAATCCTTCCAGGGTTGTTTTATAAATTTCATAATTGTCATTATCAAAAAGGACGAAAGAAACATCAACGATATACTTTTCCAGTCTCATAAAATTAATTACAGTGCTGACGGCAATTTCCGCGGCTTCGTTTTTAGGATATCTGTAAACTCCGGTTGATATTGCAGGGAATGAGACAGATTTGAGATTATTCTCTTTTACCAGAAGCATTGAATTCCGGTAGGAATTACGGAGCTCCTCTGATTCTTTGTGTTTTCCGTCTTTGTACACTGGCCCGGGAGTGTGTATTACAAATTTTGCATGAAGATTATAACCGCTGGTAATTCTGGCTTCACCTGTCCTGCAGCCGCCGAATTTTCTGCACTCTTCGAGAAGCTCCGGACCGGCAGCTTTATGGATTGCACCATCAACTCCTCCCCCTCCGAGCAGTGAAGTATTTGCAGCATTGACTATAGCGTCACTCATTTCACGCGTGATGTCGCCTTTTTTGATGCTTATATGTTTTATAATCTCATTAGTGTCCATGAGGTTTTTTCATCTCTTCTGCGCAATCTTTAACTTCGTTTCGGAGAAGTTTCAATCCATGAGGAATTGCGCTTTCAATAAATTCAAGATTTTCACGGGCTCCTTTAGGGCTTCCGGGTAAATTTATAATCAGAGTTTTTTTTCTGATTCCTGAGACTGCACGTGAAAGCATTGCATGAGGTGTAATCTGCAGAGATTTCATGCGCATAACCTCCGCAAATCCCGGAGCTTCCTTATCGATAACCGCTCTTGTTGCTTCAGGTGTGACGTCCCTTGGAGCAAAACCCGTACCTCCTGTTGTCACTATTAGGTCAAGACCTTTATCTGATAACTCAATCAGGGCTTTTTTTATAACTTCCGCCTCATCGGGGATAATCAGCTCTTCTGAAACAGAGTAGCCCATTTTATCACACCATTTTTTAATTTCCGGTCCTGATAAATCCTCTCTCTCTCCTCTGGAAGAGCGGTCGCTTACTGTAATTATGCCTATTTTTATATTATTCATATCATCCACACTTTTTCTAATTGAAATATATTAGTAAAATGGCGAATATACATCAATAAAAATTTTTTTCACGGAGATTAATTAACTTAAATGAATATTGCCGTTATCCTCGCTGGTGGAAAAGGTTCACGCCTGGGAAGTCAGGTTCCTAAACAAATGCTTATGCTTGGTTCTAAACCTGTAATTTCATGGTCAGTGGATACTTTCCATAAAGTAAATCTTATAGATAAAATATTAATCGTATCTGAAAAAAATCTTATAAAGGAAATGAAGAACCTTTTTCCTCCGGCAGATTATCCGAAAGTTTCATCGTTCATCGAAGGCGGGATTGAGAGATCTGATTCCTCGTATAATGCGCTTGTATCCTCTGATTTCAATGATGATGACATTTTTTTATTTCATGATGCTGCCCGTCCTTTTGTGACTGAAGAAATTATTATTGAGTTAATTAACAAACTTAAAACTTCAGGAGCTTGCGGTACTTATGTTAAATCGACAGATACAATTGCAATTGTTAAAGATCTGATTGTTGAATCTATTCCGGAACGTAGATCTGTTTATTCGGCACAAACACCGCAGGGCTTCAGATACGACCTTATTAAAAAAGCTCACCAGTACCGGAAGGATGTAAATAGTACATCAGTAACAGATGATGTTTCCCTTATTGTTAATATGGGATTTGATGTATCTGTTGTTGAAGGATCTTACAGTAATATAAAGATTACAACTGAACTTGATTTCAGTTTTGCGCAATTTTTGGTTTCCGGCGGAAATAAATGTTAAGCAAATATATAACGATGGATCCTGTTCCATGGCTGACAGACGGTGAAAATCCCGCTGTTTGTTATCTTGTAAAAAAAGAGATTATTAAATGCTCCGACCATGAAGAGATTTATAATGAGCTTATAAGTTCTAATCTGACAGATTATTTCAGAATAAATTATTCGAATGGGATTCTTGGTGATTTTAAACATCTTGATCTGTATTATCACGGTTCTGTCTGGTTTTTCCTTTCTGCTGTTGAATCCGGTTATAAATGTTCATCTGATTTTATTTCTTCGACGGCTGATCATCTCTGCAGTAAAACACAGCTTGATAGCGGCGGGTTTAAATTTAATTACAAATCTTCAGATGCCGTAGGCTGCAGGTCCGGAAATATGGTTTATTCATTGTTAAAGAGCGGTATATCTGATTCGCGTACTGATCATGGAATTCAGTGGATTATTAAAAAACAGAGAAAAGATGGAGGATGGCTTCACTGCCCAGTCGCAGGTTTTTGTGATGTTATGAAACTTGTATTTTTAAATAAACCGGGTAACGGTCTTAAGCATGAAAATGATGATAATATACCTAGCTGTCCTGTCGCTTCCTACTCCTGCCTGAAAGCGCTTGTTGAATTTAACAGTAAATTACATAATGATTCAATCAGCAACGGCGCCGATTTTTTTTTGAAAAATAATTTTTTTGTAGCATCAAAGAGAAAATTATTCTGCGGAAACCGGGTCAATTTTGAAAAATTAGGCTATCCTGTAATGTCGCAATATGATTATCTCTCAGGTATGGTTTTACTGTCTGAAATAAAAAAACATGATTATTCAAAAACCGGTACACTATTTAATACTATAATAAAAAAACAGAATCATGACGGATCGTGGAATTCTGAAAATAAATTGCAGGGTATGATAAAAGAAAAAAATTTAAAAAGTCGATGGGTAACTCTTAATGCTTTAAGACTGATAAATTTAGTCTTAGAGGATGAAAATCAATTAGAGAAGGCATAGCCTGCAGATATAGCCAGGTTAATAGTCTGAATATTTCCTGAATTTTTTCCATCCAGATAAGTTATCACTTCACTGTTTACTGTTTGTGAAAGTGAATAACCCGGGCTGAATGTTATCGGGTATTGATTCCAGTCAACCCCTAAAGAAAGGTATAGTCCGCCGCTGAAATATATAGTAAGATTCAACTCCGCTCCATATGTAATACCGCTGACATCACGGTTCCTGTCTCCGCTGTAACCTGCTACAAGTTCAGCAGCAATTGGTGTTGCTTCGTACTTCGCAACCGCATAACCGATTACCGGAGTTAATGTTACATCCCATTGTTTTCTGTTTGTAAGATGGAAAGAAGGACCTGCAAGAAATGAATAGTTGCTGTAAAGAGTCTCACTCCAGTTCTGAAAATCTGATCCGAAACGTGTCCTTTGAACTATTATCACCCTTTTAAGTTTTGTTTTTATTCCGACATAATCAATAGGCATATATTCAAAAGATAATCCGAAGTCATACGACAGGTGTGTTACCAGAAGCTCTTTTGTTATTTCACTCTCTTCGAATGTATATTGATTATCTTTAACAAAGTTTTCTTCGCCTTTTATTAAATCTCCCGAAGGGATGCCGATAGAAACAAAACCTCCAAGAAAAATCTGGCCTTCGTGGGCTCCTTCGGGCGGTTTATCCAGTTCTTCAAACTGTGACGACTGCGCATATGAAAACTGGTAAATGAAAAGTATTATAAATATTAGAAATTTTTTATACATATTTATCAATATAGATAAAAACCCCTTCCTGTTTTTTTACCAAGATACCCTGATGCAACATATCTCCTTAAAAGAGGGCAGGGTCTGTATTTATGATCTGAATATCCTCTCAGCATCTCTTCCCCGATTCCAAGTATAACATCAAGGCCAACCATGTCGGCAATTTCAAGAGGGCCCATCGGAAGGTTAAGGCCCTTTTTCATTGCCTTATCAATAATCTCCGGTTTTGTTCCTCCTTCGTACAAAAGAAAAATTGCTTCGTTTATCATAGGGTATAAAATTCTGTTAAGATAAAATCCTGGATAATCTTTTGCTTCGATAAAATCTTTTCCAAGTTTTTTCAAAAAAGATTTAGCCATCTCTACAGTTTCTCTCGTTGTAGATATGCCGGGTACAATCTCAACTAAAGGCAGAACCCTTGCAGGATTAAGAAAATGAAGGCCAATTACAGATTCCGGCTTGTTAGTTGCAGATGCTATTTCAGTTATTGAGATTGAAGATGTAACGGAGGCGAGAACACTTCCTGCAACGCATATATCATTTAACTGTTTAAAAATACTTTTCTTCAGATTCAGGTCTTCATTTACTGCTTCCAGAAAAAGATCTGAATCTGATAAATCATTTATATTTTCTGCTGAGGATATATGAGATTTGATTTTTTCACTTTCTGTATTATCAATCCTGTCTTTCTTAACATACTCATTCAATCTTGTGTTAATAAGGCTGATCGCATGATGAGTGCTTTTTATATTATTATCATAAATTTTAACTTTATAACCGGCTTCTGCAGTAATATGAGCTAAATCAGTACCCATAATTCCTGCGCCGATTATTCCAATATTTTTCATAAATGAACCCCACTGCTTATTCTATCAGTACAATATAGTTACTCACTATTTTATCAACAATAAAATAATTGACTTATGCTATTATTTTTTACATTATTTTACAGGGTATTTCTTTTATATTTATTGAAGATTTCAATTTATGCTAGTTATATATTTTGTTTGCAAAATTTCAAATTTGAATACTTACTCATATTAAAAATTAAAACGGGCTTATAATGAAAGAAATTGATAAAACAAAACAAAATATTCGGATAAATGACATAGACGAAAGTCAGAGAAAGGATCTGTTCAATAGATTTAAAGATGCGGGCGGCAAGGTCTTGTCTGAGAGAGATGCAAGAAGAAGTTTAATTATTGATAGAGAAAAACAGAAACAACATCAGCAGCGGCTTGATGAACATTACAGTAATAAAAGAATACCTGCAACCGGAAGAATTGTCTCCCCAAAAAAAAGTTTCCAGGGTGCGCCGGCAATTTCATCTTCTCCTTTTGACAGATTTAGAATCAGGATGAGATTAAGGTTTCTCGGAGTTACCGGTTTTAATACAGTTTTTTTTAAAAAATCATTTTTTCAGAAGTTCAATGATTACTATAAACCTTCATTGATAGAAACTCAAATGATATTTCTTTCACTTTTTAAAAAAGATCCCAAAACCGGCGGCCGCATTATCCGGTCCCTTGATAAAATCTCACCTATATATTATGAGTTGATTGAAAAGGCCGGAGATTTATATGAACCATATTTAATAGACCAGATTTTGGAAGGCTACCATAATTTCCCTGAAGTTTCCCAACCGCTTTCTGAACTTCGTGAATCAGTAAATGCGCTTTTAAGAATGTTGTTTATTTTAAAGCCATATGAAAATTCGATTTATAATTCATTTGAAAAGTCTATTGATATAAGTAATACATATACCGAGGGAAAGAAAGATAAGAATATAAGAAAAAAAGATTTAAAAAATTCTCTCTTCATTATATTCAATAAATTATATCCCCGGCTTCATACAATATTTTGTTATTATCAGGGAATTTTATTTACTGAAACTGATAAAGCAATTGAAGATATTCTCGCGATTCCTCAATCAGAAAAACCCGGGAATCGCGTTCGTATTGATGACAACCGTCAGATGCAGGTTGAGAGTACTGAGAGTGTTGAAAACCAGAATCAGAATTCTGATAATGAACAGGCATCTCGAAATTTACCTGTAAATAATTCAGTTCGAGATGGGCTGAAACTAATGTACAAGCTCGATAATAAAACATTAAGAAGCATGTATGATAAAAAAGGGGAGTTCGAGCTTTTAAATGACAACGATAAAGTATTATTGACATTTATGCTCTACCTTGAGTTTGAAAAGGAATACTCTTTCATTCTTACTTCTAACAAAATCAAATATAATATTGATTTTTCTACAAATATTAAGGTTGATTACAGGATAAAAATGCAGGATTTGTTTAACCGGTTTAATAAATGCCGGGATGCATTCAAATCGTATTACGATATGTACCTTGAGTTTAAGAAAATTTCCAGCCAGAAACCTATAAATAATAATCAATATATCGCGTATTCGAAAAGAATAGATGAAGTCGAAAAGAAGATGAAGCAGGCGGGCTCAATGTCCAGAATGATGATTAAATCTTTCATGGAAAATTTAGCATCTGAGCTTAGTATTCTTATAGATGATATGAACAGCCGTCAGAAATATATTGCTAATCCGCAGGATATTCTTGAGTTTAGCTATGATATTGAAGGTGATAAGAAATTAAAAAATAAAAAGGTATATGAAGCAGTAGGAATAATATATGATTTCGCAACTGCACTTTCATATAGGATCAGCTCAGAAGGAGATCTTTCCGGAAAACTGGAATTTCAGGAAAATGAAAAACAGATAGAAATAGAAGATGAAAATATTAAGGAAAACAAAGATTCAGATGATGTCAAAAAAACCGGATCGGGTGAATCAATTTTTGATGAACTGGACGACATTATTTAGATTCAATTTTTATTTTTTTTATTCTGATCAGTCTATTTTCCAGTATGGTTTCTCTTGATAGATTAAAATCCGGATCTTCATATGGGACGGATTTGATATTATTTAAAATCCCAACTATATCCTCATTACTTAATTCCTGAATAGTTTCTGTTAAGGAGGCAATTGTTCCCTCTCTTTTTTTCCCGACGGATGGGCCGCGGCCGATACGAAGTCCCGCTTCAATCATGGCTCTTCTTATATGATCAGCGCTTGAGTATGTTGTAATAATTCCTTCATCCTTTAATAAATTTTTTAATTCAATAAAGTAGTGCATACTCCATAATTCCGGATTTTTCGACGGGGAGAAAGCATCCTGAAAAACTGCATGAAATTTTCTCCCATTCAGCCCTTTCAAAGTCTCACGGGCATCACCGAAAAGAATTTTTAAATTAATTCCATGATAACTTCCTTCTTCTAAAATATAAACTTCTTTAATAAAGCTGTATATCTCGTCCCTGGAGTCATTAAATTTTATGCCATTCATGTACTCCAGAAAATATTTTTCTTTTTCCAGGGAGATAATATTGAGCTGTGAGGATTTTTTTTTATTAATAAATTCACTCATCAGGGCAAGGACATTATATCCCAGACCAAAACCGATATCAAGTGCTGACAGATTTTCATCATCACGTTCAAGAATTTTTGACGGAATAATATGCTTCAGGAGAGACTCTTCATATGCTCCTGACATGGAGTGCATTGCCTGTTCATATTCTTCAAGAAAAAGAGTTGCAGTACCATCTTCCGTTGTTAATAAATATTTTTTTTTCATATCTCTCACTGTTTTAAACATGCAGGGTTCTGCATGGTTTATAGTTATTTTTGCATTTTAGTTTTCAATGAGTAATTTTAAATTTTTAATATTTTATTTGTTTTTCCTTATTTATTATTTAAATAATTTTTAATATTATATTTTGTTCTGAATAAATTGAGCAAATTCAAGGATCTAAAATGATAAAAAAAGTAATCCTGAAAGGAAGAGTGCAGGGAGTAGGGTGCAGAGGGTACTGTGCAAAATACGCACGGAAGTTCCATATAAATGGTTCTGCTTCAAATCAGTATGACGGTTCAGTGAAATTGCTTTTAAATGTTAACGATGAAATTGTTTTTAAGCGTTTTATTACTTCACTTATAACTAATACTGAAGGGTATATGTTCTGGGGATCGATTGATGATATTTCTATTGATGACTATTCCGGGAAAACAGGCGGAGATTACAACTTTTAATTTGATGTCAGCAGAACAGGTTTAATGCTTTTCATTCTTCTATATTTTATTTTTTTAAATTCTTTCTGTATATCTTCCGAGTTCATCTTCAGAAAATTATAGTATGGAGCATCTTCAATTTTTTCAAAAAATGTATCTGCGTATTCAATGTATTTTTCTTCAAACGATTTTCTTGAATGTCCGTGAGCTGCTTTAAATTTTCCCATCCGTCTTATGTCGCCATTAAATTCGGGGTTGATATGGAACAATTCATGAAACATTACATTTACTTTATCTTTAGCGGAAAGATTAAAAAACTTCGGGATATAGAAATAAATAATATAAAGAATTTCCATATTGTTCACTTTAACTTTCGGGATTGTATAAAATCGGCCATTGTGTTTGATGATTTCAGATCCGTCTTTAAATCTCAGTGGAAGAAGCTTCCCGTAGGTAGCCCCTCTGAAATCTTTCCTGTTTGAAGCACAGCAGATTAAAATTTTATTCAGATCAAAACATTTAAATTCTTCGGTTAATTCAACCATATCATGAATAATTAATGTAAGGATATCTGTAAGATTAATTGAATCACCAGTCATTAATAAGTACCGGCCATTTCTATTAGTTCTTCGGCATGTTTCATAGAGATATCTGTGATCTCCGCTCCTGCGAGCATTCTTGCGACTTCCCTGATTTTTTCTTTATCAGAAAGATTTTTTACAACAGTTGTAACTCTTCCGTCGCTTTTACTTTTCTGTACAAGATAGTGGCTGTCGGACATTGCTGCAATTTGAGGAAGGTGAGTGATTAAAAGTACCTGTCTTCTTTTTGAGAGATTCTTAAGCTTTCTGCCGACTATTTCTGCAGTCTTGCCGCTAATCCCTGCATCAACCTCATCAAAAATCAGAGTATCAACTATATCTGCGGATTGAATGACGTTTTTAAGTGCCAGCATAATTCGGGACATCTCACCGCCTGACGCTACTTTACGAAGTTGTTTTAAATCTTCACCTTCGTTCGCTGATAAAAGAAATTCTATACGGTCGAGCCCGTGCGGATAGAGAATATATTTTTTGTCACCGGCTTCAATATCCCCGTCTTCACTTATCTCTCTTTTGATCGATATCTTGAAGATTGTTCCACCCATTCCGAGGTCATTGAGTTCTTTAATAACCAGCCCTTCAAGTTTTTTCGCAGCAGTTTTTCTTTTTTCCGAGAGATCCAGTGCCAGTTCTTTTGCTTCTTTAACTGTTTTTCTTTCCTGATCTTTCAGCTGTTCCAGCTGCTCTTCACTGGAATTAATTGTTTCAAGTTCACTTTTTGCTTTTTCAGCATACTGGAGAATTTCCTGGATGCTGTCACCGTATTTTTTCTTTAACGCCTGAATTGTATTCAATCTTTCCTCTACCTGGTTAACTCTTTCAGGTGAGAAATCTATATTGTTTTTATAATCCCTGAGTATTGATGTCGAATCCTCAAGAGAGTAAAGAGATTCTCTTATAGTGTCGAGAATAGATGAAATATTCGGATCTATGTCTGATATTTTAGATAAACTTGCTTCAGCCTTTTTCAGGTTTCTCAAAACTCCATTTTCGCCCGAGATAAGATCCGCTGTACTATTCACTTCGGTAAAAAGTTTTTCGGCATTAGTAAGCAGATGCGACTCGGCTTTCAGTTCCTCATCCTCGCCGATTCTTAAATTTGATGATTCAATTTCTTTTACAGAGAAAGTATTGAATTCAATTCTTCTCGCTTTTTCTTTCTCATCAATCTGGAATGAATTTATTTTATTTCGAATTGAAGTTAATTTTTCGTGGATTGCTTTTACTGCATTTACTTCATTACCAAGTGAGCCAAAACTATCAAGAAGTTCCCTGTGCCTGGATATATTAATTATATTCTGGTGTTCATTCTGCCCATGAATATCTATGAGGTTCTCAGAAATCTCTTTCAGTTTTGCAATTGGTATCTGGACTGAATTTGCATAGCATCGCCCTTTACCGTTTGCAAATAATTCCCTGTGAATTATCAGGGTATCATCTTCATTTCCAATCCCCGATTCCTCCATGATTTTTTTCAGATCATCAAGCGCAGAAATATCAAAAACTGCTTCCAATGAGGCTCTGTCAAAACCGGTTCTTATCATATCAACACTCATTTTTTCGCCCAGAACTCCTGAAAGAGCATCAATGAGAATTGATTTACCTGCCCCTGTTTCTCCGCTCAAAATATTGAGTCCCTGATTGAATGTCACAGATAGCGAATCTATAATAACAAAATTTTTAATTCTCAGATCAAGAAGCATGGCCGGTATCCTCTGAAGATGAATTCAACCCCAGTTAAGTTTTTCCCTGAGGATTGAGAAGTAGTTTTTTTCAGGATGAAGAATAAGTTTCATTTTCTTATCTGTCTTACGGAACAGTAATTCATCCCCTGCAGAGAATTCGATAGCTTCCTGACCATCAATTGTCAATAATAAATTTGTCATATCGGTAAGGGTTCTTGCTCTCAAATTTGACGCCGCAGGCAGAACAATCGGCCTTATGGAAAGAGAATGAGGGCATACCGGATTTACGATAAATACATCATTAGAGTCAGGAACAATAATCGGTCCGCCGGCAGAAAGAGAGTAGGCCGTGGAACCTGTTGCAGTTGCGATTATCAGCCCGTCGCCAGAATACCTGTTTAGAAAGAGATCGTTCACATGTAGTTCAATTTGTATAGCTCTTGAGAATGCCCCTTTTGAGATTACAGCATCATTAAAAAAATAGAGAGACTGGCTGGTTCCGTTTTTGTTGTGAACTGCTTCCATGACATTGCGTTCGGCGGTAGTATAATTTTCATCCAGTATCTGTAGCAGAAACTTCTCATATTCATCAGGGTTGAACTCTGTAAGAAATCCAAGTTTACCTCTATTGATTCCGAAGATCGGTGAACCGTTTTCCAGAAACATACGGGCTGTTTTCAGAAAAGTTCCATCTCCTCCGATAGCGATAACCAGATCAGGTGAGTTTAAAAAGTCAGCCTCGTTTGAAATAAATCCGGCCATATCTCCCTTATGGAGAATTTCATAATCGGGAAGCTGTATTTTAATTTTTTTATCTGTCAGAAGCCGGATAATTTTTTTTATAATTTCAAGAGATTTATGATCATCCGGCCTGAAATTTATTGATACTTTTTTTAACATTTATTTTTCCACTATCTCATAAGTAAATTTCATCAATAGCCCGGGATTTTTATCAATGAAAAATTTCAGGTCATCCCCTTTCATCGCAAAAAGTGATACCGGTCTGGAATTCGTAAATGTGTATAAAGCGGGGAGATTCTTATGAAGCCTTTCGAGAGATCCTACAAAATCTCCTTTCCCAAGAACAGTTATTTTTTTGTTATTTTTAAACACTTCTATATTACCCTCGCGTATCAGATACAGAGTATGAAGCGTTTCTCCTTCCTTGATCAATGTTTCAGCTTTTTCAATTGTATATGGAACGAATATTGATTCAAGCCAGGTTTTTTGAGTCGGGGTACATAATCTGAAAAAACTATTCATTGAAAGAAGATTCCATGTTTCTATGCTTCTTGTTGCTGCAACTTTCTGCAGTATTTTTTCAAATTCAGTTCCGACAATAAAATTTAAAAATTTATCTTTCTCGATTGTAAAAAGAATAACGTCAGTTTTAGCATAGATATCAGCCGCTCTCTTTTGTCCTGTTATAAGCGCAACTTCTCCGAAGTAATCATATGGCCCATAAATTTTGTCCCGCTCAAGGCCTTCACTATCAACAGATATATTGCCTGCATAGATAATAAAAAATTCTCCACCGATGGTATCTTTTTCTATTATCTTTTCACCTTTTTTAAATTTTTTTATTTCAACAATATCGAGTAACTCCTGGGCTTTCCATACCGGGAGATCACTCATAAAATCGAGCCTTTTAAAAACGCTTAAGACCTGATATGCATCTTCATGCATTGGAGCTTCTGTTTCAAAATACAGAGTATTTTCCATACCGAATTTTGCAAGAGTTAACGATGTCGCCTCAGGAAAATCTTTTTTTGCAATATGATAAATTACTATTCTTTTTTGTATATCCTTTGGCAGCGTATTCATGTAGTTAATCGGAGTATGAAGCGGTGGTACACCGGATTCATGATAGATGACTTTTGAGTCCCAGGGAAAATTATTTAACTCGTCATAGCGTGTTTTATTTATAATTTTTTTTTGGAACAGTTCACTGTGAAGATTAGGATCATTGTTGTGATCAGAGGAATATACAAAAGACTGATTCTGAAACTCCATCTTAAATCCTATAGTCGGGATGGAATGCACTGTATAAAACATTTCAAATTTTCCTCCGTTAATATACAGAGGATTACCTATTTTGACGGGATAGAAATCAAAAAGACTCAGAAGATAATCGGTACTTACATCACTGAGCGCGGAGTATTTTTGAAGAAAACTCGCCATTACAGTTTCGGTTGTGTAGACAGTAACTTTTCCCTCTTCAAGAATTTTCTGAAATGTTCCTGCATCATGATCTGCATGGCAGTGAGTTAAAATAATACTGTCTATAAATTTTGGACTAACATTTGAATCCTCAAGCCATTCTGTCGAGTTAACCGGCGGATCAACCATTATCCCCTGATGATTAAGCCATATAATAAATCCGGAAGTATTTTCTTCAGGATCAAAACCGTGACTCGGGCCAAGACATGTAACTCCGAATAGGGGAGGGAGATATGGTTCCGGAAGCCTTTCTCCAATGAGGTAAGTTGTTTTATATTCTATGTTCCCTGGAATCTTTGCCAGGGAATTGTTGTTATAAAATAATTTATAATCTCCATCGGATTCAATTGTAATAGTTATCCCGTTATGGGAGAACGTGTTATTTTTAAAAATTCCAAATTGAACCATATTCGACAACTTATTGTTATTTCTGAAATATGACATTTCTGATTTTATATCAGGCACAAGCGCAGGCTCTATAGTAGATGAGTAATCGTTCGCAATATTGAAAACTTCAGGTCCGAAAACTGATTCCGAAAGAACTTTTTTCATCTTCAAAAACTGTTCTTCACGGCATATAATCAGAGTCTTTTTTTTTCTGAAAAAGTAATTCCAGTAAAGGGGAAATTCAATTTCGGCAATACTTATTCCCTTTATCCAGTTAAACATTCTCTCCGGTAGAACAAATATCTCAGGAACTCCACCCGGTAGTTTCATTGTGTCTTTGATTGTTTCAGGGGGCGAGCCGAATTGGACATAGCCAGCCGGTGTCTGTACAAGATAACCACCCCGGGGCAGTGCTATTAAAGATTCACTTAAATCTATATCATTTATCTTTACCATTTCAATTAATCCTTATATATTTCTGATGGATTAAAAAGGGGTAATGTTTCAATAAAAACGTCTTCCCCTTCAATACGTCTGAAAAAACAGCTCCTGTATCCTTCATGACATGCTGCATCTCCAACCTGGATTATTTTCAGAAGTATGGTATCGCTGTCGCAATCAAGATATATCTCTTTAACAATCTGCAGATTCCCTGAGGATTCCCCTTTTTTCCATATTCTATTTTTTGATCTGCTCCAGTAGTGGGCATTGCCTGTTAACTGGGTTGTCGCAAATGCTTCATCATTCATATAGGCGAGCATAAGAACTTCACCGGTTTTATAGTCCTGAACTACTGCTGGAACTATACCTCCGCTTTTTTCGAAATCAATTTTGTATTTTTTCATTTTTTAATATAGTACCTGTTATATAGTTGGTAAGCCTTTTCATTATTATCGACAGATATAACTGATCGAAGGAGTATGTAAGCTCTTTCTTTTTCATTTTTTAGTAAAGCTATAGCCGCTTCATTAACCTTCATGTCATTATATAATTGTTTTCCTGAATTATTTTTTTTTATAATTGAGTTTCCTTTTTTGATCATTTCATCAGCTGCAATATAGTTTCCTTTTATTGCTGAAATAACTGCAACGGCAGAATATGCCTCGGCATAGTTTTTATCAATTTTTAATGATTGAGCACATAACATCTCCGCTTTAGAAAAATTTTTATTTTCAAATTCAAGTCCTGCCAGCAATAAATAATATTTAGGATCCGGTTTCACTTTTATTATATCTTCAGTAGCTTTTTTAATCTCCATATTTTCCTTAATAAACTTTGAATTTATAAATAGAATGTCATCGTAAACAAATTCGGGGTTTTCATTGTCACTTAAGATTTCCTTGAAATCGGAAATTGACTTTTTATAATCTTTTTTTAAGTAATTCACTATACCGGATAAATATTTAAGCTTCAATTTATTCAGGTTTTCTTTTCTGACTGATTTCAACAGTTTATCTGCTTCATTCAGAATAGTCTCTTCATCTTTTATAATTCCCGGATTTGATTTAAACTGAAAATTGTTATTATTAATAAGCATTAAACGCAGCAGATATATATAGTGCTGCAGCTTTAATCCTTCTTTAAACTCATCAGGTGAATTATTAATCGATGTTTCTAAATAGTCAAAATCAAAGCCTTGAGTTACAGGCTGAATTTCAATCCTATCCTCAATTTTACTTTCTGATAGTTTTAAGTAATCTCTTTGAAATGTTGCTGCCTGAAGCCTGGAGTATATTTGAAAATCCTTTGAATTTTTCTCCAATACTTTATTATAACAATACAATGCTTCTGTTGTTTTCCCTGCAGCAAGATAGCAATCACCAAGCTTTACCCATATTGATCTGTTATCAGGATTCAACTCTACAGCCTTTGTGAAAAATAGTAACGATTTCTCCAGGTTGTCTGCCCGGTTTTTCTTTAAATCAATTACTGATAAAGAATAATATATTTCTCCTTTAACCAGTAATTTCCCACTCTCTTCCATACTTATAATATCCGTTGAAGCGGTTAACTCCAGATATTTTTTATAATATTTTACAGCATTTTTGTAATTGTTTATATTTTTATAAAAATTTCCCAATTGATAATATTTTTCCGGTACTGTTTTATCGTTTAGTTCTTTTTCTGCTGATAGTATTTGCTCAGTTATTTCTTCCGTATTGATTTTTTCACTCTCGATATTAATTGCAAAGAATGGATCGTTTAAGGCGCTGCCAATTTTTATGTCCGGAGAGGGAAAGGTCATAGAGTTTAATATTATATTTTTTTCTATTTCTTCACTTAACAATGGAGATGCCAGTGTTAGGATGATTAAAACTGCAATTATAGATCTGTTTTTCATTTATAGATTTCTCCTTAAGATATGAAGTGATATTATTTGGAAAGCGAATATAAATCAATGAGAATTTATGTCTCATCATAATATGACATAATATATATCGATTGGAGCTATTATTGAATTAACAAAAGTTAATTTACTGAGGGTGAAGAGGAGGGGAGTACTATCGGAAATATAAGATACATATTGATAGTGTTATCGTTATTATCATCAAATACTGCAATTCCGAGACTTTTATAAATATACACACTGTGATTCCCGGTTCTTATAATTAGAAGTCC
>Ga0116171_10002116_pt1 | contig 19126 bp, 22 predicted proteins | sample AD_JPNHW2_MetaG_FD_89798 | JGI IMG/M metagenome (GOLD analysis project Ga0116171, IMG submission 89798) | Active sludge microbial communities of municipal wastewater-treating anaerobic digesters from Japan - AD_JPNHW2_MetaG | ecosystem: Engineered > Bioreactor > Anaerobic > Digestate | place... | reverse complement strand
TGGATCATATCTAGGTGCTGTTTGTCTGTGTTGATCGCGATCGTCTCAGCACCGGATACACCCATGTGGTGGATACGGTTTACCGTGTTGTTTCCTGCACCGCCGCAACCTATGATGACGATCCGTGGCTGGCCCACGAAATCATCGTCTGTTGCATTGGCGCTGCCGGGCTTGTTGATCTCTTTTTCAAGCTCGGCGTTTTTTAAGGCGTCGTTGATAATACTCTGCATTTCTACCCTCTCAAACCTTGAATGAAACCTGGTCGCTTTCCTTCAGAACACGGCTGGCGCGTTTTTCAACAAGGTCGCGCACCGCCGCCCTTACAGCCTCTGAAACATTGGGATACTCCCCTGAATCAACCAGCTGCTGGAGCAGGTTGATCTGCTGTTCGGGTAACCGGAGCGTGATCCTTTGCATCATTTTATCTCACATTTCTGACATATGTCTGGCTTATGTCATGCATATGTCAGACGAAGAGATTTCTCGTGTCTGACTTAACCAGATAAAATAGAATAACACAGGAGGATATAAAAACTTTCTTCTTTGCGAATCGGGGATTCCGCACAATGCATTTATGACTGCTAAACCAAGTATTCTAGAAAAAGAGCGGTTTTTTATGGCTGTTGACTTTCCACAAAGGGTGATTCATGGGGGTACCGGAAAACGGCAGCGGGAAAAAAACAAAGAAAACGTGCTGGATTTCAGCGCGAGCGTCAATCCCTTTCCCCCTCAGGTCGACTGGCACTGCGATCCTCAAGACCTGTCCGGGTATCCCGATGATACCTACAGCGGGCTCAAGGAACGGATCGGAGAAGTTTTTTATCGTGATCCCACAGAGATCTGTGTCGGAAACGGATCAATAGAGATCATCCGGGTATTCTGTGCAATCACGCTGGGCCGCAACAGGGGAACCCGTCATTTTTACATCGACCCCCCGACATTTGGCGAGTATGAGCTCTCCGCACGGCTTGCGGGAGCGGAACGCACTGCATATCAAGAGAGCGCTGATGTACGGTTTATCTGTAATCCCAACAACCCGACCGGCACCCTGTTCTCCCGGGCAGAACTGCTGCAAACGCTCGAAACAGTAAAACGCGATCGGGGAATTCTCTTCTGCGATGAGGCATTTATCAGCCTTGCTGATCCGGGAGAGAGCCTTGCCGATATCCGTGATCCCGGCCTGTTTGTCCTCCATTCCCTCACCAAATCCTTCGCGGTCCCGGGCCTCCGCATAGGGTTTGGTTTCGGGGATGCTGACCTGGTAGAAAAGATCGAGACTGCCCGTTCCCCGTGGTGCGTGAACGCGTATGCCGAGGCATTTGCCATGGAAGCACTCCTGCATATGGATGAACTGGCTGATTCGCGCACGGCGATAACAAAAGAGCGCAGCCTCCTGGTTTCTGCCATCAGCGATCTGGGCCTGACCTGTCACCCGTCATCCGTGAATTTTCTCCTTGTGGAGTGTGGGCGGGATGTTACTTCCCTGTGTTCAGACCTGTCTCACAAAAACATACTTGTACGGAACTGTGCTTCATTCGGCCTCCCGACCTGCATCCGGATCGCGGTACGGACGCCGGAAGAGAATTCACAACTCCTGGAGGCACTGCGTTCATGCGTGCGCTGATCATGGCGGGTGGGGCCGGCAGTCGTCTTGCGCGGGGAGAGAAACCACTTACCCTTGTCTGCGGCAGCCCGATGATATCCTACATTGCCGCTGCGTTCCTTTCCGCCGGATGCGAGCCGGTTGTTGTCGTATCCCAGAAGACACCGATGACCGCAAACTGGTGCCGGGCACATGGCATTGCGGTTGTACGAACGGGCGGAGACGGATATGTAGAGGACATGATCAGTGCTGTCCGCAGCCTGGAGGAGTACGCCCCGTTAATTGTCAGCGTATCCGATATACCCTGCATAACCCCTCCCATTATCACGACAATACTCCGATCCTATCATGACTGCGGAAAGGATGCCCTCTCTACATGGGTCCCCGCATACCGGGTAAAATCCTGTCGCGGGGGCATGCCCTACCACGAACAGATTGGGGGCGTTGATGCCTGCCCTGCCGGTGTGAATATCCTCCGTGGTGACGGTATCGATGCCGAACAAGAGGAATTTACATTCCTGTTCGACGAACCACGGCTCGCCCTGAATGTCAATACCCGGGAAGACCTCGCCCGGACCGAAGCGTTTCTTTTAGCGGGCACTGCACATTAATCCCGTTCCAGCCTGATCCAATACTTCCCATTTTGTGGCAATAGTCTCAAAATACGGGTAATTCAGCCGTATTTCTGGGCAATGCATATTAAGGTTGATCACTAAGATCTTGATACTATGGGAGAATCGCAGGAGATAGAGCTGCGGGGCCATATCATCGACTCAGGGATCATGACCCAGCTCTTCGACCGGGTTATGGATATGGACGGCAACTTCGAGATCCTTGTCTTTGATATCGGCAAGAAGAAGACCGACCCGAGCTATGCCCGCCTGCGGATCAATGCCTCGACCAAAGAAAAACTGCGTTCCATCCTTTCCGAACTCCACCTCCTCGGCGCGAGACCTGTCGAAGTAAAGGATGTCCACCTTGTTGCGGCTGAAGCGGATCGGGTTGTCCCAAAAGGATTCTACACAACCTCCAACCACCCTACCCAGGTAAAGTACGGCGGAGACTGGATCGATGTCGCAGCAATCGAGATGGATTTTCTCGTTGTTGTCGATCCGATGCATAAAACCGCAACAGCACGGGCTTTGGGGAAAATCCGGAAAGGGGATCTGGTTGTAGTCGGGGAACAGGGAGTGAGTGTGATCTATCCCGAAAGGCCACGGGAGCAGAGCACATTCGAGTTCATGCACGGGACGGTATCTCCTGAACGCCCCAGCGAGACCCTGATCGCCAAGATTGCAAAGGAGATCCTCGAAGTCCGCAAAAAAGGCGGTAAAATAGCGGTTGTCGGCGGCCCGGCCATCATCCATACCGGTGCCGACAAGGCACTTGCCGGCATGATCCACAACGGGTATATCGATGTCCTCTTTGCCGGCAATGCCCTTGCGACCCATGATATCGAATACAACCTCTACGGTACATCGCTGGGTATGGACATCTCCACGGGTAACCCGGTGATGGGCGGGCACAAGCACCACCTCTATGCTATCAGCGAGATTATGCGGGCCGGATCCATAAAAAATGCCGTTGACAAGGGAGTCATAAAAGGCGGTATCATGTATGAATGTATAAAAAAGGATATCCCTTTCGTGCTCGCCGGTTCCATCCGTGATGACGGACCTTTACCGGACGTGATACAGGATGTCATGGATGCGCAGGATGCCATGCGAAAGCATATCGAAGGGTGTAGTATGGTGCTGATGATCGCAACCCTCCTCCATTCCATTGCTGTCGGAAACTGCCTGCCTTCGAACGTGAAAACCGTCTGTGTTGATATCAACCCGGCCCACCTGACCAAGCTGATGGACCGTGGCACTACGCAGGCAATCGGCATTGTATCCGATGCTGGGACCTTCCTGCCCCTTCTGGCCCGCCAGCTCGAAATCCAGAGCGGCCACCAGAAAAAATAATTTCCTTACCGTGTCAGCGGCATACAATACGGTTTTTCAAAGGAGAGCACGAATTCCCATTCCCGTTTGCACCCGCATGCGATATCGAGGAGGGCACCAATCAGGTCGCGATCTCCGGAAAGCGAGTAGTCCCGTATCCCTTTGACAATCTCATAGTCGCAGGTACCGCAGTTGTGCGGCCCGCGTTTCTGTCCGCCGCCAAGGGGATCGCAGGTCACGTGGACCGGGGCTGCAGCGAGAAGGGTGAGCACACTCCAGAGATAGGGCGGCCGGTATGCCCACCGTTTCCAGTAATACTCGAGCTCGGTGTTGCGCTGGACCGTACAGGGGTTCATGGAGATCATGTCTGCATAGGGAACCGTGTCTCCAATGGAGGTCTTCATATCCTCAACGGCTTCCCGTTCGCTCAGGAAAAGCGGTTTGAAGAGGAGATAGGCTTTCACCCCGGCACCGGCAGCCCGGGCACGCAAGGCAGCATCCCTGAAATTCTCGAAGGTAAATCCCTTGTTTATGCACTTTTCCCGGATTGCGTCGTTGCTTGTTTCAAGACCGATGGCACAATACAGCGGTACCTTCCAGCTGCCGTCATCCAGTAGTTCCATGAACGGAACAAGAACCTCTTCCCTTACGAATTCCGGCCGGGTCTCTGCAATGATTAACTTACCCCGGAATGCGGATGCCACATCTGCCAGAAATGCGGTGGGGACTTCACGGGGATCAAAAAAACTGCCCGAGGTGAAAATCTTGACCATCCGGTATTCTTTTGGGTCATACTCGTTCATCACCCAGGCGAGCTGGGCCCTGAGATGACCGAGCAGGACATCGCAGGATTCTGCAGGATAACGCTCGTGGCGGTAACTGCACATGCGGCATGCCGACCACGTACAGCCGCCGCTTTTGAAAATAACCGTAAGGCAATCCAGCAATTCGTTTTCGTAACGCTCGTTTCCCCGCCACGACGTCAGCGGTTTTTCCAGCCTGTCAGAAATCATTAACATCCTAATAGTTGATCTGATATAGATGAAAAAGATCGTCCTGCTGGTGATAGGACTGCTCTTTTTACCGGTAATCGCCACTGCCTACCAGGTGAATATTTATGCCCCTGAAACCCTTGCGGTAGGAAAACCGCTCGTAGTATCCGGCGTGACCACTTTTCCTCCCGGCATGTCAGTCGATGTTGTCCTTTATTATCAGCTGACAACAACAACGGAGATCAAACGCCAGATCGTTGGCGTCAGGCCGGATAAGACCTTTAAGGTGGTGTTCGATACCACAGGCCTGAAGACCGGGACGTACAAGGTGGAAGTTCCGGTGAACGGTATGGGGGATTCCATCACCATGCGTCTTGTCCGGATCGTTGACCGATCCGAGGAGATCCGGATGGATTCCCCGTCAACGCAGCAGGTCAACGGTACCCTCATTGTTGCCGGTACCATCACGGGCGATGAAAATTCCGGAGTCCAGATCGAGGTTGTCGGCCCGGATAACTCGCTGGTATTCGGCCCGCAGTTCATAAATACCGATTACAAGGGTGCTTTTTCCACGGGAATACCGATCAGTATCCCCGGGGAATACGAGGTGAGTTTCACCGATGCAAAGGGATTTATCGGCACCCGTATCATCACCGCAACAGGTCTGCAGATGCCGGTTGCATCCCTGTCTGTGGCAGCCTCCCCCAGAACCGTGTCCGCACATGCAAAAGCATCCCGGGATGCTCCTGCTTACTTTATCGTGAAAACAGGTTCCGGACCCGTGATGTTGTATACCTCCTCGTCCGTGGACTGGGTTATCGAATATATTGATGAAAGCGGGGTCCTGCACGTGGAGAATAACCAGGATGGGCAGAACCCGGAGAAAGCGGCCATCCAAGGATCGGGAAACACGATTTATGTGAAAGTCTACCCGTATAACTATTCGGAACAGGGAAATGTGTTCCTGTATGCAGAAAATGCCGATGCAATTTCCGTGAGCCCGACGGCACCTGCCCCTTTTACGGCAGCAGTACCGCAGGGATCCGGGGGGATCCCTGCCGTTCCGCTGGTGCCATTATCAGGAATGGCAGCATTTGGAATTGCCCTGTTACTGCGCCGTTGAATGGTCCGGGAATAAAAAAACCGGATTCAGGGATAGCCGGCATAAAGAAGCCTTTTTTATATCACAGATCCAACATATGGAGCACTGCCGGGGTAGTCTAGTCCGGGAAGGCGGTAGCCTTGAAAGCTACTGGTGCTTTGCACCTCAAGAGTTCAAATCTCTTCCCCGGCGTAGTGCCTGTATTGGTTAAAAAGGATACGGGATCTCGCCTGTTCTCAGAAATTCCAGGTCCATGGATTTTCCGTGCCCGACAACAGTGAATATCCCGGGAATTCGCTATCCGAAGAACTACAATCGTTATATCCGCATCACTGTTTTTATGTGGTTGAACCACGCACAGTACAAGGTAGGATACATCACGAGGAATTCTCAATGTGCGTTGCAGTGCCGGCCGAAGTCATTGAAATAAAAGAGGGAAATATCGGACTTGTAGATTATGGCGATCTCCGGCAGGAAGTCAGGCTCGACCTTGTTGACGTGAAGGTGGGGGAGTTCGTCCTGGTACACGTCGGATTCGCCATTCAGCAGCTTTCCCGGGAAGAGGGGCTTGAAACCCGTGAAATTTTCCGGCAGGTCTACGAGGCTCTTGATACCTGATGCACGAGTATTCCATTGCCTATGATCTGTATGCTACCGCACGGACGGCGGCACGGGAACACAGGGCAACAAAGGTAAAAAAAGTAACCGTTGAAGTAGGAAAGATGGCAATGGTCAACCCGGAACAGGTTGTTTTTCTGTTCGATACCATCAAAGAGGAGGACCCTCTTTTCCTGCATACGGTCCTTGAGTGTCATGAGACCGATCCGCAGACAAAATGCCCCTGCGGGTACGCCGGCAATGAGGTGTATGTATGCCCGCAGTGCGGTGCGCTGCCGGAGCTGGTCAAAGGAAGGGAGATTGTTGTCACCAACGTGGAGATTGAGGTGGATGATTAAATGAAAGTGAATATGATGCACGGTGCCGGCGGCGAAGTCATGGGGGAACTCCTCCGGACACTCACGAAGTTTGAGCACAACAATGCCGGGGGGATCGGGCTGGAGGCAATGGATGACGGAGCGGTCATTCCGTTCATGGGGGAAAACCTGGTATTTACCACGGATTCCCATGTTGTCCGCCCCATCTTTTTTCCGGGAGGGGATATCGGGAGGATTTCTGTGTGTGGTACCGTCAACGACCTTGCGATGATGGGGGGTAAGCCGGTTGCACTCTCCTGCGGCATGATCATAGAGGAAGGGTTCGAGATCGACGACCTTGCACGGATCGTTGCCTCCATGGATGAAGCACTGGGAGAAGCAGGCGCAAACCTTGTTACCGGAGACACGAAGGTGATGGAGCGGGGCGCACTGGACGGAATTGCCATCAACACCGCCGGTATCGGCGTTGCAAAGACTATCGTCCGTGACAACGGTCTTGTTTGCGGGGATGTAATAATCGTTTCCGGAACACTTGGCGATCACGGGCTTGCCATCATGGCCCACCGCGAGGGATTCGATCTGGGGGAACAGATCAAATCGGATGTGTCACCGCTCTGGGGCATGGTTGAAAAAGTGCTGGATGCCGGTACGGTCCATGCGATGAAGGATCCCACGCGGGGCGGATTTGCCAGTGCAATCAACGAAATGGCAAGAAAAAGCGGGGTCTGTATCCGGGTACAGGAAGAAAAGATCCCGGTCCGTAAAAATGTCCGGAGTGCTGCCGGTATGCTCGGCATCGACCCGCTGGAAGTGGCGAACGAGGGAAAAGTCGTCATGGGAGTCCCGGCAGCCTGTGTTGACGCGGTCCTTGAGGCACTGCACTCACATAAATACGGGAAAGATGCAGCAGTTGTCGGTACCGTGACCAAAGGGGCGCACGTGATCATGGAGACAGCGATCGGTGGCGAACGGTTCATCGAGCCCCCGATGGGCGACCCGGTCCCGCGGGTCTGTTAGCTGTTCTTTTTTTAACCTGTATCCAGGTAACAGGATTTTCCTTTCCTTACTCATCTTTCTTTTTTTCACGGCTGCCGTAATCCTCAAGCAGGGTTGCATCGCAGGGACAGAAGCGCTCGCTGCCGGAAGTTTCCCACCCGCACACCGGGCAGTACCTGGTCTTCCTCCTGCCGGAAAGGAGAGGGAGCAGCGGCACGAACAGGAAGAGAAAGAAGAACGGCAGTCCTGCTGACCAGAAGACTGCACTGACTGCAAGTAATACTGCCAGCAGGACCAGACAAAGTTTCCAGGAGTCCGTCAGAAAACCGCCGGATCTGCAGCCATTTTAAAAATATTCTTCGCAACTGCCAGCTCGCGGACAGCAAACGCCGGCAGGACATCCGCAGCCGGCCCGAGTTCGCATGCCAGGTCCGTTGCGCCAAGTTCCTGCGCAAAGAGCGGGGCACCGATACCGGCAACGATGATATCTTTTGCACCGGAAGATTTTGCGATCGCTTTCACCTGGCTGCATATCATGTCGCGCTGGACAGCCCAGAACTGTTCTGCGACCTGTTGTGCTCCGGATATTCCAATCTCATCAAGGTCGGCACAGACCACACGGGCAAGTCGTCGCAGGGATGCCGCACGGGTCTTCTCTTTCCGGTCCGGGGTGTCGCAGGTATAATTGCCGGGAGTGATCTGCCCGAGGACAAGATGGACATCGGCACTGGTAGCAAAATACTCGGTGCTCACGGGAGTGGGTACTCCCGCCAGATCCACGGAGCGGAGGAGCGTTGCAACGCTCGTGCGGAGCATGCCGGTATAGATGAGGTACCCGGCCTGCAGTCTTTTTATATCGGTCATCCCCGGGAAACGGTCGAACCGGTTCAGGGGGATGATATCTGCCGTTGTGCTGCCAATATCGAGGAGGACTGCATCCGGGTGCCGGGCCCGAAGATAATCCGCGGAGGCCAGCCAGTTGGCCGCTGCAAGTTCCGGTACAGCATGGTCATGGAACTGTGCATCCGTACCGTAAAACCATGCACGGGGAAACGCCTTCCTGACCGCCTCGACAATAAACGAGATCCCCTGCAGCTTGTTTTCAAAAGAATCGGCAAGCTCACCGCTCATTACAACTACAGCAGGATCGTGATCGCTTTGCGCATACTGCAAAAGCACCTCAGTAACCGGCGAATTTTCCCAGAGCGGGCAGTAATGGATATGGACACCGGCATCGTCCACAACCTTGAGGTTTGCCCCGCCGACATCAATCCCGATCATACGCGGGTTACCGTTCCGGTCGTGTCAAACCGCACGCTGCCATGGAGAACAACACCGGCCTGCCCCTCCCCTTTCGATGCTGCGATAAGGAGTGATGCGATCTCCTCCTCCATGCAGGCTGCGATACCAACAAGGCTTGTCGTTATCCGCGGGTTGACGTCCACAACGTAAACCTTGTCAGCCACCACCATATCCACGCCGCAGTATCCCTGGCATCCGAGGATCTCGACCGCCTTTTTGGCTGTACTGATGATCTCTGCTTCGCGCGGCGGGTGAACCGGGGTCTCGCCTCCAAGGTAATGAAATGACCCGTCCGGATCAATCCCGATCTGCTGCCGGTTCACGGCAAGGACAAGGGGGGGGGCACCGGAAAAATAAAGGCATGCATCCCCGATGACCCGGTTCGGGATGATACTTACAGAGAAGGATTCGCCATCGATATACCGCTCGGCAAACTCATCCGTACCCGCGTCACCTTCGGAGAGCCTTACACCCTGCGCATCGCATCCCCGGATAGGTTTGATCACCCGTTTCCCGGGGCCGGGTTCCCCCGGCACGGGAACCCCGTGCTGCCGGAGGATCTTCTGGGTCTGTACCTTGTTCGCGCAGAGCGCCACGGTCATGAACCCGCAGCCGAGGTTGTGCGTATACTGCTCGAGGATCATGGTGAACTTTGAGAGCAGGTGATCGGGGGCGATCACGAGACCCATGTCACACTGAGGTGCAAGCCGTTCGATCCCGGCAGCAAAATCACCTTCATCCGGGAGAATAACTTCGTGGCCACACCGCTCGAAACTTGTCTTGAGCACGCCAAGCATTGCCCTGCCCTCACGGGCAAGTACCGGATCATGCGCGGTTGAATATTCTGCGAGCAGGACTTTCATCAGATCATACGTGTGCTGCCAGGGAAAATTACCCTATCCGATCGGTCAGTTATTTGTGCGGCGGGTATAACAGATAGTGAACATGAGACCTTCGATCCTGCTGACCAATGATGACGGCGTGAACTCTATCGGGCTCTGGGCCGCCTATGAAGCGCTGAAACCCATCGCGGATGTAACGGTTGTTGCCCCCGCCACCCAGCAGAGCGCGGTCGGCAGGTCTATCTCCATCTTTGAGCCCCTCCGGGCAACGCAGGTCATAGTCAACGGAGAAAACGCCTGGGCGGTTGCAGGAAAGCCCACCGATGCGGTTATCATCGGGCTGTTTGCCCTGAAGCTCACACCCGCAATAGTGGTGAGCGGCATAAATATCGGGGAGAACCTCTCGACCGAGTCCATCATGACCTCCGGAACCGTCGGGGCCGCACTTGAAGCCTCCAACCAGGGACCAAAAGCCATCGCGTTCAGCCTTCAGGTAGAGGATCAGGGGGACAAGTTCGACGACCCCCGGTATTATGCCCGGAGTTTCGATGCGGCAAAGAAGGTCGTGCGGGACGTTGTGGAGCGTGTCCTCCTGCACGGCTTTGGCCCGGACACCGATGTCATCAACGTCAATATCCCGTCGGAGATAAAGGGGGGGTACGAAGTGACCAGCCTTGCCCGTAAACTCTTCCATACCGGCGTCGAGAAACGTCTTGACCCCCGGGGGCGTCCCTATTTCTGGATCAACGGGCCGCTTGTTGAGGATGCAGAAGAAGGCACCGATGTCCATGCTATCCGGAAAGGCAATATCTCCATCACGCCGATCTCGCTTGACTGTACCGCGTATAAAGCCTGTGAAAAAATACGAGAGACTTTTTTTTAACCATTTCATTTCCCGCAGACGAATCACCAGTTTTAATTAACCGCGGACGGTAAACTATCCCGGTAATGGAGAAGAAGGCAGACACTCTTACTGGGGCGAAACGTGCAGCTGGTTACCGGGCTGCAGAAATGGTTGAAACGGGGATGGTTGTAGGTCTGGGTACCGGCTCAACGGTTTTTTTTACCATCGAACGGCTCTCGGAAAGGGTCGGGGACGGCCTCAGGATCGCCGCCATCCCGACCTCGTTCCAGACGGCACTCCGGGCAAAAGAAGCGCACATCCCGCTCACGACCCTTGACGACAACCCGGTTATAGACATTGCAATTGACGGGGCAGATGAAGTCGACCCGAAGTTCCGGCTCATCAAGGGAAGGGGGGCTGCGCACCTGCGGGAGAAGTGCGTGGCAGCTGCAGCAAATCACTTTGTTGTTGTGGTTGATGCACAGAAGATGGTGAAAAAACTGGGCACGGCCGCAGTGCCGGTCGAAGTCCTTCCCTTTGCGATAAAACCCGTACTCGGCCAGCTCAGTGCGCTTGGATGCGTCCCGGTCGTCCGCGAAGCCGTGAAAAAGGACGGGCCGGTCATTACGGACAACGGGAATTTCGTTGTCGACTGCAGATTCAGGGAGATCAGGAACCCGGAAAAACTTGAGGCGGTCATCGCCGCGATCCCGGGAGTTATCGAGAGCGGACTTTTCTGCGGGTTTACAAAAAAGACTACCGTGATTATCGGAGGCTTAAAAAAAGTGAAGGTACTTTCTTCAGCGGATATAGTCGCGTAACTTCTGGACAAGGGCGAGCTGGTTGTTCGCCTCTTTCTTCTTCTCTTTCTCTATACTGTCCATGATCTCGTGGATCGGTTTTGCGAGTTCGTAGATCTTGACCGGGCGGCCTTTGCTCTCTGCCTTGCTCTCCCGGCTGGTTATCCAGTCCTGGTCAATCAGGTAACGCATGGCAATACTGACTTCCGGCTGGCGGAGGTCCGTGCCGCGTTCAATGGCGCGGGAGGTTGCCTCAGGGGTGTTTGCAAGGAACACCAGTACCTTGGCAACGTTGCGTTTCGTTCCAATCTCGATAAGAAGATTCGCGAACTCCTCTTCTTTCTCGGTAAAATACATGACATTCTCCGTTCTCATACACTCACATCCACATTATTTTCCAAGAAAATTTACCAGATTAATTATCCATCCAAAGATATATAGGCTCTGTTATTGGTGGGCAATGCTCGATGGTTTTATATATGTTCTCCAGCGTGCGGAGATCATAAAAGGGGGATTGGCAGAGAAAACGCTTAACAAAAATAAAATTTTAACGATTTTTAAAAAATTACATCAACCCCAGACTGCGGAGATCGGAAAGGATCTTGATAACCGCTTTCTTCGCATCTTCCGGTACTTTTCCTCCGGTAATGATCAATTTGCCAGAGCCGAAGAGAAGCACCACCACTTTGGGATCATCGAGGCGATAAACAAGGCCGGGGAACTGTTCCGGCTCATACTCGATCTTATCGAGGTTGAATCCTACCGCGATCTTGTTGAGGTTTATTGCTGTTGCAAGATCTGCTGACGTAACAATGTTCTGGATCTTGAATTCCAGTTTTTTCGGGATTTCAATTCCCTGTTTGCGCAGCAGTCCGCCAAGGATATTCAATCCTTTGCCAACATTATCAATGCTTTTTGCACCGGTTAATACCACCTTGCCGGACCCGAACACAAGAGCAGCGATCTTGGGATCCTGCATGCGGAGCACAACACCGGGAAAGCGTTTCTTGTTATATTCGGCATCCTTGATGTTTGCGGCAAGGACCGGGAGATCCAGATAATCGGTCACCTTTGCGGAGGCAACGATATTTTCTATCTTGAGGGAGTCCTCTGGCCTGACCTTCATATTTATAAATGCCACAAAACAGTATATAAAAAGTTGGTTTGGATTTCCGGGTAACGGTCAATCGTCAAGTGTCGAGATATCGCCGGGGTCCATACCCATCTCTTTTGCTTTGAGCACACGCCGCATGATCTTGCCGCTTCGGGTTTTCGGCAGGGTTGCGACAAACTCGATTTCCGAGGGCATCGCAATAGGGCCAAGGGTGATCCGTACATGGTACAGGAGCTCGTTTTTCAACCGGTCGCTGGCTGTGTGCCCAACGCGGAGTATAACGAATGCTTTTATAATATTTCCCTTGACATCATCCGGTTTGCCGATGACCGCAGCTTCGGCAACAGCCTTGTGCGATACCAGTGCGCTCTCCACCTCGGCCGTCCCGATGTTGTGACCGGCAACAACAATGAGATCGTCAGACCGTCCCAGTACCATGATGTAACCTTCCTTGTTTTTCACGGCAAGATCACCGACAGCGTACCAGCCCGGAATCGTGTTCCAGTATTTCCGGTACCGCTCGTCATCCCTGTAAACCGTGCGCAGCATTGACGGCCACGGTTCCCGTATTGCGAGGAAGCCCCCGGTTCCGGGTGCAACGGATTTCCCGTTCTTGTCCACGACGTCGGCAACTACGCCTGGAATTCCCTTGCCGGCAAAACCCGGGTACATCCGCTCGCCTATCATGGTCGTGACCATGTGCATACCGGTCTCGGTCTGCCACCATGTGTCAACAATCGGGCACCGGTTTTTACCTATCACGCGGTAATACCATTCAAAGGCTTCCGGGTTCAGCGGTTCGCCAACAGACCCGAGGATGCGGAGGGAACTGAGGTTACTCTTTGCAGGCCACTGTTCACCCAGTTTCATGAACATCCTTATCGCGGTCGGGGCGGTATAGAGGATCGTGACCCCGAACTCTTCCACCATGCGCCAGTATATGCCGGGGTCCGGGTAATCCGGTGTGCCTTCGGTAAGGATGATCGTTGCGCCCATGGCAAGCGGCCCGTATACGACATAGGAATGCCCGGTAATCCAGCCGGGGTCGGCAGTGCACCAGTAGACGTCGTTTTCCTTGATATCGAACACGGTTTTGGTGGTATAATAGGTACCGACCATGTAGCCGCCGCAGGTATGGACAATGCCTTTCGGGGCACCGGTAGAGCCGCTCGTATACAGGATAAAGAGCGGGTCCTCGGCATCCATGACCTCGGGTTCGCAGTCCGGTTTCTCATCCCGGATCAGGTCATAGAAATCAATCTCCATTTCCTTGTGTATCTCAACCGGCTGATCGAGTTCCCGGCGAAGGACAACCACATGCTCCACGCTCGGGGCATTGATGATCGCTTCCTCGATGATATGTTTGAGCGGGATTGACTTGCCGCGCCGGAACGTAACATCGGCCGTAATTACGACTTTTGCCTCTGCCCCGGTGATCCGGCTGTTGAGCGCTGCTGCACCAAAGCCACCGAATACGACACTGTGGACCGCCCCGATCCGGGCGCAGGCAAGCATCGAGATGATCTGTTCCGGGACCATTGGCATGTAGATACAGACCCGGTCTCCCTTGCCGACACCCAGCTTCTTCAGGCCGTTGGCCATCCGCATGACTTCTCGCAGGAGCTGGCGATAGGTATAGATACGCTCGGTATAGCCCTCGCCTTTCCAGATCAGGGCCACCTTGTTCCGGCGTGCATTCTGCACATTGCGGTCAAGGCAGTTGTAGGTGATATTGGTCTTCCCGTCAACGAACCAGCGTGCGTACGGGTAATTCCATTCCTTCACTTTTGAGTACGGCGAGAACCAGTGCAGTTCCCTGGCTATCCGATCCCAGAACGCGTCAGGATCTTTTCGGAATTCGTCATACGCCTTCTGGTAGTCACCTATCCAGCTGTTCTGCCGGTAGGAAGGATCGGGCGTGTAATACTTCTCGGTAAGTTTGACGTCAAAGTTTTCTGCCATGTAAAACCCCGATTTAACACTATTAATAATGTGTAATGGAAATTAAGGGTTATCATTTCTCCCCCAACACCGGGTACCCGTACAATGTAAAAACAGAAATGGAAAAAAACGGTGTAAAAGAAGTATATAAAAACGGCGGCTCAACCGTACCTGCACATCGGGGATACGGACAGAGCATTGAGTTTTGTTTCAGAGAACAGATACCATTTTTTACGATAAAAAAGGAACCGGACAAAGAATTGAAGCGATTTTTTTAAAAAAATAGTTGTATACGTCTTGTTGTTACCTAGTCATACTGGCGCCAGGTGTGCCCGCATTCCGTGCACCGGAAAAAACGCACCTCGCTTTCATCTGCAGCCCGCAGCTGGCGGAGCCACCAGATCGCAAGATTGTTCTCGCACTTGGGGCACTTGATCTGGATGGTGGGCATGGTCTTGATATCCTCATCCTCATCGTCCACGATCATGATCTCCTTTTCCTTGCGCATTTTTTTGGTTGTCATCTTGTCAGCTGCCTCAATCCCGCGGATATATCCGCATTTCCGGCACTTGAGTTGACCTCCGGTTGAGATCAGCATGGTTTTACATTCAGGACAAAACATCGCTCTACTATGCGTGATGATACAAGATTAACTCTCTTACCGGGAGCCGTACAGTCCTTTTTCCCGTGTACGCCTCCTGCGGGATTGTTAAAATCCCATAATCCCCGGAATATCAGTACCACAACCAGCAGCGGATGAGGTGGTGTCTATTCAGAATCCTTTTTTTGGTAACGGGCGAATAAGTCTGTAATGATCGAGTACCTGGTTCTGCTGTCCTGCCTCGGATTCCTTGCATTCCTTGTGCCCGGTCGCCACAGGAAATATGCAGCCATTGTCGGCTGGGCATTTATCGTCCTCTCCCTCTTTGCCAACCTTGACAATTATTTCGCGGAGAACAATTTCCTGTACCCGTTTATGGCGGCGCTTTCTGTGCCGTTCCTGTTTATCACGGCGAAATACCTCCTGAAAGAAGACGAGCGTGCCCTGAACCTGTCGCGGGCTGCCGCTGTCGCATTTATCATCTACGCCCCGTTCGAGTACATACCGGCCGTGGGCGACTGGCTCATCGGTGTCGTGGTCGGGCAGATCATCTGGGTTCTCGACCTGCTCCGGTTCAGCGTGAGCCTCGCGGACTGGAATATCATAACCCGGAACAATTTCCGGGTCGAGATCATCCTTGGCTGCACCGGCATCCAGAGCATCGCGATCATGCTGGGGGTTGCTGCCGCGGTCCCGACAACCACAAAGCAGAAAATTTCTGCGTTCCTGCTCATTGCCCCGACCATCTATTTCCTCAACCTGCTCCGGAACGCCTTCGTTATCATGGCCTATACGGAGCAGTGGTTCCCGTACTTACCGGAGATCGCAGGCAACGGGGAGATCGGGTACGAGAGCTTTTTCTGGGCGCACAATGTCATAGCAGAACTCACCGCCCTTGTCATTCTCGTCATAATCGCATACGGGCTTTTTACGATCATCCCGAAACTCGGAAGTTATGCCGATGACCTCTACCAGATGTATGCCGGTGAGGTCAGGACAGCGTTTTATAAAGATAAATAATCCTCTGGAGCGCGGACAGGTTCGTGCAGACCGCGATGACAAGGACAGAGACCCAGATAAAACCGGAGATCCCGCCGAGGATCAGGACAAGGAACGTCTCGGGCCGCCCGAAAAAACCCACACCCTCAAGGGGGTCATCGATCTTTCCTTCAACTTTTTTACGGTACCCGATTTCCGCATAGACGACCGGCTTGATGAACGTATTCATGAGCGACCCGGTGATGGCGACAGCAACAACCGCGAAATCCGCAACCGGGGGAACCGGCAGGATCTGGCTGACGATCTGAATACCGGCAAGACCGATCCCGAGTAACGCGATCGCATCCACGTATTTGTCCACGATCCAGTCAAAGACCGCCCCGAAATTCGTGTGGGCATTGGTCTTCCGTGCAACGCTCCCGTCGATCAGATCGAAAATCGCCGATACGAACAGTGCCAGGCTGCCCAGGAAAAATTCGCGCCTGAAAAACAGGAAGGCACAGACAACGCCGGCAATAAGGGCAAGAAGCGAGATCTGGTTGGGGGTAATCCTGAGGCGGACAAAGACCTCTGCGACCGGCTCAAGGTATCGGACAAACCGTGGCCGGAGTGCAGTAATATTCATAACTCATTTCATGGACGTGAGGACCATTAATAGTTGCCTTTCGGAAGAGATTATCCCCGCGCCAGCCATGATATTGACTTGTGCGGTCATCACTTTATTTATATCTCCCATCCAATGATACCGGAGAGAAGGGAACCAATGACACAGAAGACCGACCGGCCGCACGTCCTGATGATGTCAGAGATAACGGCAGACGGAAAACTGACCCTGAAAAAGGGCGCTTCCTCAAAGATCCTGATGAAATACATGGCGCACGAGACCGAGCTTCTGCTCCACGAAACCCGCGCCGAATACGATGCGATCATGGTAGGCGCCAACACCATCCGGATCGACAACTCGTACCTTACGGTCAGGTATGTCCAGGGAAAAAACCCGCTCCGGGTCATCCCGTGCAGCATGGCAGACCTCCCGCCCGATGCAAACGTACTGAAAAACGATGCCCCGACCGCAATTGCCGTCTGCGAGGCCGCACCTGCCGAGCGGGTTGACGCAATAAAAAAGAAAGGGGTGCATGTCATTGTTGCCGGTAAGAAGCATGTCGAACTCCCGCTGCTCATGAAGATCTTAAGGGAAAAATTCGGGATTAAAAAACTGATGATCGAAGGCGGCCCGACCCTGAACTGGCACATGCTGCACGACCAGCTCGTGGACGAGATCCGCTTAATCCACCTGCCCTTTATCGTCGGGGGTTCCGACACGCCCTCCCTTGTCGGGGGTATGCACATCGATACGGAAGACCAGATGATACGGCTCAATCTTAAAAAATTTTACCTGTGCGGCAGCAACCTCGTCTCCGAGTTTGATGTCCTGTACCATGAGGCCTGATGTATGGATGGACCCGAAATCCCGTTGTCTCCGCTCCCTGAACCGGCAGTAGTTCTGGAACCGCCCGCACCCGCTGAGAACAGGGCGCCTTCAGAACCTCCTGCACCGGCAGCAGTCAGGGCAGCCGCTCCGGCAGCAAACCGCTCCGGTGCCGGTGTTAACTGGTTCCTGATCATTATTCTGGGACTTTTTATCGTGTGCGGGATTTCCGTAGTATATTTTTTCCTGTCACAGACGGAAACACAAGGCGTTACCGTTGTCAGGATGGAGGGAACCATGGTTACCGGGGAGGCATTCGATGCCGACACCATCGGCAGCGAGGTTGTAGGAAAGGAACTGCGAGATGCTGCCGACGACCCGATGGTGTCGGCGATTGTCCTGCGGGTCAACAGCCCGGGCGGTACCCCCGCCGCTGCACAGGAGATCATTGGCGATCTCGAGTATGCCAAAACCAGAAAACCGGTGGTCGTGTCGATGGGCGACATGGGAACCTCGGCTGCGTACTATGTCAGCGCCCATGCGGACAGGATTTATGCCGACCCGGACACCTTCACCGCCGGTGTCGGAGTTATCTGGAAATTCTCGGATATCAGCAACTGGATGGAAAAGGAAGGCTACAATCTCACCGTCATCAAGTCAGGCAGCAAGAAGGATATGGGTTCAACCGCCCGCCCGATAAGTGACGACGAACAGGCGTATGCCCAGCAGATCGTAAGCGACAGTTTTGAGAATTTTATTTCCGATGTGACAACGCAAAGGGCGATCGCGCGTTCCGATATCGAGGACGGGAGGGTGATCCGCGGGGCCGATGCCCTGAAGATCAATGTTGTCGATGAACTCGGCAACCTGAACGACGCAATTGACGGGGCAAGGAGACTGGCGCAGTCCCGGTCTAAATCATCCTTTCCGGGTCTGCCTTCATGAATTCCCTGCATACTGTTGTCGCGTAATGGCCGGGCGGGAGGGTGAATTTCAGGCGCAGGTCTCCATCATCTGTAGCTGACCGGATATCGGTCCGCAGAGCCACGGGGCGCCACGCGCCCTCGAATTTTGTCCGCACGAACGCGGATGCCCTCCCGAAATCTTCGGGCGTTATACGATACTCCTCCAGGAGGGCTTCGGTTGCCCGTTCGCCGGGCGTTTTTGCCACGGACTTCTCTTTCCCCGGCATGAAGAGGGCAATGGTGCACCGTCCCCGCTCCAGGTGGGTCTTTACGGCGCTGATATTTGCTGCCGTCACCTCGTCTGTGCGCCCGTTGAAAAACAGCAGCCGGTCGCCCGGCTGCGGGTCGTCAAGCGCATACCCGTCATCCAGCCGCCGGCTCAGGGCACGGTTGAACAGGTACGACTGGAATGCCGAGACGAACATGGAGAGCAGTTTCGGGGGAAGTACCTGCAGCGCTCCCGCATAGTCGCCCGGACTCCCGGCAAGATGGTGGAGCATGGCCCGCTCGTAATTCATCTGGACCGGCAGGGCGTGCAGGGCAGGAACGGGATCCCGCGTTGTGCAAAACGCGGCACGGATTGCCCTGATATCATCGGGATCGCCGGGAAATTCCATGCCGACATAGGTCAGGACAGCCTGTTCGTAATCCCCTCTCAGGATCCATTCCCCTACGCGGTGGGTCACCGGGCGGACAGCCCCGAACCGCTGGAGCC
>Ga0116171_10002114_pt1 | contig 19144 bp, 19 predicted proteins | sample AD_JPNHW2_MetaG_FD_89798 | JGI IMG/M metagenome (GOLD analysis project Ga0116171, IMG submission 89798) | Active sludge microbial communities of municipal wastewater-treating anaerobic digesters from Japan - AD_JPNHW2_MetaG | ecosystem: Engineered > Bioreactor > Anaerobic > Digestate | place... | reverse complement strand
TTTCCGCCTTACTCCTTCTTCGCGCTGACAAAGATGTTGTAGGCCAGCTGGGGAACGCTCTTTTCCACAAAGGGCTCGACTTTGGATGCAAGGCTGAAGATCGGGTCGATCATATCGATGTGGGCAAAGGAGCACCATTTAATATCAACATTACAAAATCCCGCGTTGTCAAAGAGGGTGTTCATCTCCTTCTCGTCATAATAGTGCTCCCCGAAGTCCTTCATGACCACATGCTTGATCCTGATCTTCTCGCCGATCTTGTAGAGCGAAGGGATCCCGCTCGTGATCAGTTTCCTGCCAAGCGTGCAGAGGGCAACGGATCCTCCGGGCTCAAGGACCCGGTACACCTCAGAGAGCATGGCAACGGGATCCCTGACATAACTGAAGACAAGAACGCTGGATACCGCATCGAATGAGCAGTCTCCAAAAGGCAGCTTCTCGCCGGTTCCCACGATAAATTCGCAGTCAGGGCAGCGGTGTCGGGCCTTTGCAACCATCTTTTCACTGAGATCAAGACCGGTGCCCTGCCCCCCGTGCTGGATATATTTCTCGACAAACAGGCCGGTCCCGCACCCGATGTCGAGCAGGTTTCCGCCTTCCGGAAGGGCTTTCATAAGATGGTTGCTCAGGTGCGTGTGGTATTTTCTTCCCCTCCGATGATCGTAATGATAGTCGTACGTATCTGCGACCATATCGTAATGCAAGCGGATTTTATCGGTTTTCGTGCTGCTCATGAAAAAACATCCCGGATGCCGGTGGTAAATGCCCCCAGCTGGATATACTCGTTATTGGCATGTGTCAGCCGGTACTCCGCATCCGCGAGCGCGATCGCAAGTGCCGGATGATTGTATTCACGCTGTACTATGGTACGGGCTTCATACAGCACTTCTCTACCGGAGAGACCGTAATCGATCATGAGGGCCTCCATGCGGCGGATTGCCCCACGCACGTCCCCGTCCCTGAGCGCATTGAGGGCCTGCAATGTAACCGTGGCATTTTCTGACGAGGTATGCACCAGGAGATCCTCGCACCTGCCTGACTGGAATGCTGCCTGGAGAAGCAGGACTGCGCGCCGCATATCACCTTCCGCAGCCTGGACAATGAGATCGAGGTCGTCATCGGAACAGGACGGTGAACCGGCGGCTTCCTTTTCCCTGATCTCCATGAGGTGATTGAGAATAACGTCCTGATTGAGCGGGGCAAAAAAAAGGGGCAGGCAGCGGGAGCTGATCGCAGGTATGATCGCGCTCGGATTGGTGGTCGTGAAAATAAACCGGCAGGTGGTACTTGTCCGCTCCATGATCCTGCGCAGTGCCTGCTGCGCTTCACGGCTCAGCATGTGGGCGTCTTCAAAAACCATCAGCTTGAACTCTGCGTCCAGCGGCCGCAGGGAAGCATACCATTTAAGGATATACTTGAAGTTCACGATCAGGGACTGGTTTTTCTGGTAGAGATGGGCATACCGGTCGTCTTGTTCAAGAAACGACTTTCCCTGGGAAAACAGATCCGATACCGGGAAGACGGATGTGTTCAGTTCCCAGTTATCCCGATACAGGCTCCGGGCAAGACACCCGACCGCTATACTTTTGCCAGTGCCATGCGGGCCGGTCAGGAGGAGGTGGGGCTGCGCCCCGGATGCAGCGAACATGGAGAGGTGCTGGACAACCGGTCCCTGGCCCAGGATTTCCGTAAATGCAACCGGCCGGTATTTCTCAATCCAGAGCATGAGACAACCTCTTTGTCATCTCACGTATTGCTTCTGACAAATGATAATTATTGTCAAGAGCTGCCAAAAGCCGCCCGCGTTCTGCGCCGGAAAGGGTCTTGCAGGCATCGGTAATATTCGGGAGCGCGCGGGTTAACTCGTCAACGATGGTCAGTGTTGCACTGCGGGCGGTGCGCGAGAGGGGATTGAGGTCGATCGCGATCACGGTCTTTCCCATCCCGACCAAGGCTTCGCAGCGGTCGCCGTCTTCAAGCGGCACCAGGATGACATCGGCGGCAAACATCCCCTCCCGCCGGCACCAGGCACGGTCATGGGAAAGGGGAAGAAGACGTTCTGCCCTGCCGTAAAAAACATCTGCTCCCGCACTCCTGAGCAGGGTCTCGATCAGGTTTACGCGTTCCTCCGTCCGGTGGAAGAGGTTGACCTCGACCTTGGCACCGCATGCCTTCTGCAGGGCAGCAATCTCACGGGCAGCAAGCGCAGCGGTATTTCCGTTCACGGAAATGACCGGCTCACAGGCAGCAAGCAGCAGTGCTGCTGCGGTCCGTTCGGCAAGGAGAGCGCTTTCTGTTGTCCGCTCTCCGATAAAGTAATCAAAGGATTCACCTCTGCCATGAGCGGTGAGTCCTTCCAAGGAAACGATCCCTTTTCTGGCACTCTCCGCGAGAAGTTCGCGGGTGACCAGCGAACGGTACCGGGGGTGGTCGGGCGGGATCATGACCTGACCTCAACAACCCGGGCGCCTTCCTTTGCAAGGGAAAATGCATAAACTTCACCATATGCTGACAGGATCTCCCGTGCTTTTTGCCCGTAGGCAAATACACCATTGCCTAGCATGGTCATGCTTGCAGGAATATTGTTGTCAGCACACTTTTGGATAACTGCCCCGGTCTCTCCCGTGAGCAGCCCGCTCTTCTCTGCAAACTGCCGGGAGATTTTAAAAAAATCCATTGCATTTTCCGGAGGGCGGGTGGGGAAAGCAGCGCTTACGCGCTCCATCTGTTTGCGTGAGCCGAGAACAGAGGGTGTTGAGATAGGGCCGAACGATACGGCATAAAACTGGTCAGGCAGGTCAAAATACCGTTTAATGGCTCCATCAATCCCCGGTCCGATCCTCACTACTCTTCCCCCCCCCTGGCAGGCTGCAACATCGCCAAGACCCGTCCGGTGGACGACTTCTGCCTCGTGCGCCAGTGCGGTGATTTCATGCGGCGTCAACCCGATGCTGGTGCTCCGGTTGACCGCGGTAAGAGTGGCAAGCAGTGCTGCTGCCGAGAGACCGAACCCGGCACCTATGGGAAGCCTGCACTCGGTTGTGACCGAAACAATAACACCGAGTTTTCCCAGAATGTATTCGAGTGGCGGTGATGCACGGGAATAACAGACGAGGTTCCCGGCTGCATCTTTCCGGTTCACGGTGACCAAAAGTGAATCCGCCGGCCTGACCGTAGCCATCACGCCCTCGCTGATAACGATACCGGCCCCGGTACTTCCTGTAGTGGCGACCGACTCCCCCTCAACGCGCCTGAAGTATCCCGATATATGACCCGGGCAGAATGCCGTAACCGTCCTTTGTTTCATGGGAACAGGAACACCCGTAGTATGTTTCTAGTATTGACATGCTCTGGCATTAAGAAATTCCATTAACAAAAAACACGGGCCTGTGGGCACCCTATACCGGGATTCCCGAATTTCTGTCCTGCTGGATGTCCCGGAGGATCCGGCGTATATGGCCGATGTTGATAGTCCTTGTCGTAAGGATACAGAGGTGGTTCTCGTGGTAGGGTGCGATGATGATGTTGCCTTCCGGGATCTGGAGGGTCATATGGATAAAGGATCCCCAGTCGAGATGAGGGGAGATCTTGGTTGAGGTTGCAAGCATGCTGCGGGCAATTTTCAGAAGCGGTTCAATCTCAACATCCCCCATGAGCAGGATGTTTCGTTCGTCATTGAAAACAGAAATGGCGACAATACCGTTGAGTTTTTTGATCTGGCCGATGATTTTGATCGATGGATCGTCGAGAATCGCAGGTTGCGGGATGACCTGCCTTTCAGTAACCGAAGCTACGGGTTTTGTCGGAAGCGCGGTCACTGGTTCTTTTCGTATCAATGCTGATGGTTCCAAAAGTACGGGCGGGGACTGATCATGCAGGCTTATCGCTGATGAGTCATCCGCGGTTTTTTCCCCGACTCCTTCCGGCCCCGGCACGATCGGGGCCAGTTTCTGTACATCCGCGCTTTTCAGTACGGTTTTCTCGATAGTACAGATCCTGAGGGCTTCGGAGAACTCTTCCGGGGTGTATTTGCAGAGGTTGATCTCAATGGTTGGTTGGGAGTTAAAATAATCCAGCGCCGCATGCCCGCGGAGTTCGATGCGGCCGTGTTTGAAATAATATACCAAGGCATTTCCTTTTTTAATCAGGATGAAACCCTCCCCGTCATGAATGACCACACGAACAATTCCGACGAATCGTACGGTATGGGAAAATATCCATTGCGGCGGTGCCTGCATCCAGCCAATACTTTCTCCTTCCGGTAACTGGTCAATCATAACTGGGATACGATCGCTTCCTGGTTCTTCTTCATTTCATAGGTAATCTGCCCGATATTTGCCGTGTTTTTTGCAATGATCGCCAGATAAAATTCCTCCATAACGGGCCCGAGGATCAGGAAATAATCGGAGAATTCCACAAAAACCATGGAGATTGTGGCATTCCCGAATTCTGCAGCGGTTTTTTTCGAATCGAGCATGATAGTGGCTAATACACCCTGAAGTTCCTCTTTTATTACAATACCCGATTTCATGCTCTGGATGATTTCCCCGTTTTCCTGAATAACGATAGCAGCCTGCACATCGTTTAAGATAAGAAATTTATTCAGGATTTGCTTGAGCATTAACAAACCTCGTTCATGCGTGTATTCATGTCTGGATCAGTATTTTTTTCACGGTTGCTGAATCCTGCTCTCGTCAGGTCCCGGGGGTTGGATCTCGTACTATTCCTGTGTTTTCGGATCATTACTCATTGTCTTCTTTTGAAAGGGTGTCAAGGATTTTATAGGTGTTGACCATGCGGTTGAACGCGGTCTGGAGTTCCCCGATCTCGTCGTTGCTGAGGAGTTCGATCTCGGGGTTCTTGAGATCCCCGGTACTCATGCTGGTCGCGATCTTCGAGAGTTTCACGATAGGATTTGTGATGCTGCTTGCAAGGAAGTAACTCCACATGATAACAACTGATAGCGTTATGAACGTAATGAGGAAGATACTGTTTTCAAGCCCGATGTTCTCTTTGATGCTCGTGGTCCCCCCCAGGGACACGATGCCCAGAAGGATCATGGGAATGGTTGCGACAAACATCATGCTCACCATCAGTTTGTAGAATATGGGGATAGGAAAACTGAAACCTCCGGCGGCAGGTTTCATGGCTGTTCTTTTCATGGAGGTCATGTATCAGTATTTACATAAACACCATATAAAAATATCCAAACAATTCCGGGTATTCAATATACGCGGATATGAAAATTGCGGTTAAATAATGGGAAAGACAAAAGGTTTCCCTTCCATTATCCCGATTAAGGATAGGGATTTTCCATGAGTGGAACCATCTCTTTCCAGAATGCATGGGCAACCGCTTCTTTCGATCCCGTCAGCGGTTTTTGTCCTTTTGCTGAGAGGAGCATGTATTCCCCGTCCCTGCTGCCCATTGTTTTTTGCGAATTCATCAGGACCGCCGCAACACCTTTTGCGAGCATCTGCCTTGATTGCCGGACCGGGGCATCCCCCAGTTTAAACGCTACGGTAAGCGGTTTCCATTGTCGGAGAACTTCATCCAGCAGTTTTGGCTGGGGTTCCAGTTCAAGACGGGTCTTTCTGCCGCTCGGGATTTTTCCCGGGGATTTTTTCATGGCAAAATCCGAGATCGCGGCCGCGCTGATGTAGATATCAGTACCGACGCCTTCTGAAAAACAGCGGTGCACCGCATCCCGCATATCGGCTGCGGAATCCACCGGTACGTTCCTTACGCAGGGGAATTCATCGCGGTGGACGACCGTGACATCGGCACCGAGCCGGTATGCCTCAAGGGCGAGTGCACGACCCATATGACCGGTCGACCGTGTAGTGAGCACGCGGATATCGTCAACCGGCTCCCGGCAGGGACCGCTGGTTATGAGTACCCGTTTTCCTCTGAGGGGGTGCCCGAGGATCGCGCGCTCGGTACGGAGGACGATCGTATCGGTATCTGCAATCTTTGCCTTTCCCTCTTCGATCCTCGGGTCGATAATCCCGACACCCCACGCCCTGAGGCACTCCAGGTTCCCGTGGACTGCCGGGTGGCGGTACATACTATGGTGCATTGCCGGGGCGATCAGGATGGGGATACCGCTTCCCAGTGCAGTTGTTGCAAATGTCGTAACGGGAGTGTCATCGATACCGCAGGCAATTTTGCTGATCGTGTTCGCGGTACAGGGCGCAATGAGCAGCAGGTCGGCAGATCCCCCATCACCGCAGTACGTTACATGCTCCACCATGCCGGAGATGCGGGTGATTGCAGGCCTCCCGCTGGCGTACGTCAGGGAATCCGGGGAGATAATCCCGGTTGCGGCCTCGCTCATCACGGTCTGGACAACCGCACCACGCCTCCGGAGCGAGTGGATCAGCCGGATAACCTCGACTGCAGCGATGCTTCCGGTGACAGCAACAACGACCTGTTTTTTGGCAAGTGCCTGCGGGGTCATGCGAGGTGCACATCCTGGACCACATGCCATGCATGGGGCCGGTATTTCTTTACCTTATGTACATGGATAGTGGCAGAAAAACCTGCGCCCTCTGCATGTGCCCGTATCTGCTCCTCTGCCGGTCCGATGCTGTGGACGTGGATAATACTTCCGGATGCTGCATGGCGCAGTGCATCGGGAAGCATGGTTACGGCAGCGAAATGGCCCATCACGATACGATCATAGGTACCGGCAAGGAGCGTGCGGCAGTCTCCCAGGGAGGGGGTGATCCTGCCGGACAGGTTGTTTGCCCCGATTGAACGGACCAGGTAGCCAAAGGCAACGGGGTTGATCTCCATTGCGTGAATATCTGCTCCTGCCCCCGCAAGGGGAAGGGAAAAATATCCTATGCCGGCAAACATGTCGGCAACCCTCTCGGGGAATGGGCTGTTTTGGACCATTTTGGCGAGCCGGGCCTTCTCTTCGCGGTTGCCCATCGAGAACATCACTTTCTCCGGATCGAGAATATACGAGAGCCCGGCTTCCTTATGGCAGACTTCGCCCCCACTCCCCCAGACCATCTGCGTCTCGGGGGTCCTTGTTATATCCTGCAGGGATTTGATCCAGAGGATCCCGCGCGGGTGACAGAAACCGGCGATTGCTTCTATTTCATGAAATGAGGGCTCCTCCCCATGGAGAACCGCAATGTCCCCGACCAGATAATACCCCCTGCCGCGGTACCGTTTTCTCTCCGGGATCTCGCGGTCACAGGGTTCGGATGAACGGACAGGCACCCAGAGGATATCGCCTTCGGCATACGGGTCCCGCGTCCTGTCAACCCAGCCCGCAGCGCGTATTTCCCCGGACTTCTCTTTCCTCACTGCCCGAACCCGCATACGCTACCTGAGCAAAACCATCTGGTCGCCATCCCGCAGCAACCGGATCTGATCCCCGGCCCGGACCTCCAGCCATTTCAGCTGTGGGTATTCCCGGGTCAGGCTGCTGTGCGGATCCAGAATTCCCATGTTTTTCCCGTCAGCAAAAACCACGAGGCCCTGCTCTGCGTTCCGTGAATTGCCGATGATCTTTTCAATATCGTCTTCCCGGACGGATTTCGCGGTCCCTTCCCTGAGGTCGATGGCCTGGAGGTGGTGGGACTCCACCCGCAGGACTTCGTAGTACCGGTTCCCGATTCTGATGACATCGTTTTTCTGGAACCGCGGGAGCCTGACGGAATAGGTTACCCTGAAGAGCTGCCTGCCATTCTTTTCCCCCACCAGTTTCGGGTGTGTCGTATACCGGCCGCCCAGCTGGGCAACGATTCCCTGTGAAATGAGCAACCCGATATGCTGCGATCCGATGATGATATCCAGACCATCGTGGATCTCGTTCATGTCCGAGATGAATGAGAGCCGTTCCCCCCCGGACTGCAGGGTATCCTCGATCTGCTGGGCAATTGAGGCCGCGGTCTGGATCTCAAAGGTACTGGGTGTCCGGCCCTCCGCCCGCACCTGCACGACACCTTCATAATAACTTCCGCTGATCCGGTTGCAGCGATCGCACTGCTCCTTATGCCAGAGGATATCCACCGTGCAGCTCCCTTCAACGGGTTTTTTGTACAGGACACCCCTGATTGCGAGTGTCGCACGTGAACGGTTTACGGTGAGGTCCCGGATAGTGACCTCAATGGAGGGTTTCTTCACATCAGTATGGAAATGCACCGCGGATTTTGCAATTTCCGGACCGAGATCGGCACGTTCTGCTGCAGAATCCGTCCAGGAATTCACCACCTTTAGTGCACCGCAGCTGGGGCAGCTGGTGCTCTGGACCCGCTTGTCGCATGTGAACCAGGGGGTGCTGCCGATCCTGCACTGGCTGCACAATCCGCCGGTCTCCGAGGGTTTCCCGCATTTCGGGCAGAAATTCCCAGTGATATCCTTTTTCATAGCTGGTAGATCTGTGCGTGGGGCACTTTTCCAATCATCATGCATTCGGACTTTGTCAGAAGTCCCATCCCGATGGCAATGTTCACCGATCGCTCACCGATGAGGTTGATGTTGCCTGCATTTTTCAGTGCATTGCGAACCTCATCTTCCGTTGCGGGGGTATTGCCATAAAACGAGTCAGTAATGGTTATCGTGAGTTTTTCATGGCATATCGTCGTGTTCAGGAGTTCCCGGTCACAGACTGCGACAATATCTCCCGTATCCCGCGAGCGATGGACCTTTAAAAACATTGTTTATGCATTGGCGGGAAGGAATTAAAAAAGATAGGTTATCAGCAAGTGTTGCTCGCTGTAGTAAAAGCAGATGAGAGCACCGTACTGCATTCTGCCGGTACTGTCTCGAAGCTGTTACAGATTCCTGTTTGTATGCCTCGGGTGTCCGCGTACCTGAATACAGGACACCGTTGATAAACAGCATGGGCGAGGCCGTTGCACGGTTGTTGGTTGCTGCGGTTTCATCGGCTTTCAGCAGGGTGATGCCTTCAGCGCCTGATGTGCAGGTATCGATCTTCGCACTATCGAGGGAAAGGGTTGCGAGTATGTTTTCCTGACAGGATTCCAGGGCTGTTGCATTGCGCCATGACGGGTAACACTGCTCATTGAAGGTTTTGATATACGACCAGAACTGGTCGGGGTAATACTTGTTGATACAGATCTGCCGGAGGTCTTCTTTTGCTTCGGAAGGGCCGTGCAGCGAGTTAACGGAATCTGGAGTTGTACCGCTTATGGTCGTGATATACCGTATCCGGATATCCGCCTTTGATTTGAGGAGATCGGCAACAGGGCCCATGCCCGTTTCTGCCTGGGTCCCATAGGGACAGAAAGACATCACATACAAGTCGGCCACGGGCCGTGCCGATTTTACCGGAGCCTTGGTTGCCTGCGGGGTTGTCTGATGGGTTACCTGCTGGGTTACCTGCGGGGTTGCCTGCTGACCCGGCTGCATCATGCTCATTGCAAGAAGAGCCACGAGTATGATAACGATACCCGCAATCACGGCAATCATGCCCTGAGAGAAAAAAACGGTATCGGATTCAGGTTTTGTTTTCGTTGTCACTGTAATCCCTGTACAATATCAAAAAGACCGGGATAAAATAAGATCGGTTGATTTTTACTGATTCAGGAGAGGCGTTCAACCCTGTTTCTTCCACGCTTCCTGCAGGAATTCCCCAATCTCCGCTGCGTCCCGGGGCCCGACAAGGACTTTCCAGCCGGTGGCTTCTTCAATCCTGCCGGAGAGCGGCGACGCATAGCCGGGGATGATCAGTTTCCGGTGCGTTACTTCGTTTTCCACGCCAAATTTTTTCAGGGAGTCACGGACAAGAATTTCGCTGAGTTTGCCTGCGGCAACGGCCGTGAGCACGGAGAGCCCTTCGGTGTCTACGATCAGCATGAAACAGGGAACCCGGCTCGACTCAAGGTATCCCTGGAGCGTGAAGAACGTGAGCGAGAAGTTCACCGTCATCAGGACAGGGGCGTCCTTTTCGGGATTGCCGACACGATAGAGGCCGGGGTTCATCTGGATCGGTTTCTGGGGATCGGTATAGATGTTCTGGCGGAGCGTCAGGGAGGCTTTCGCAGGTCCCGGCATGAGCGGGGAGGTAACAATGACAGACGCGTACTTCACGATTCCCAGCACTATTGCTGCGTCCTGCAGCCCGGTTAAGGATGCATCGAGATAGACCGGATACCCGAGTTCCGGAACCGATCGGGTTATCGCGAGCTGCCGTATCTGAGTGGACCGGCTGATGAATGCCCCCAGATTCTCCGGTGTGGGGTCAAGCACAAGATCCTGCACGCCTTCGGCAATACAGTCTTTCACCAGATTTATAAGCCCGTCCAGGGTTGCCGCCCGGATAACCAGCGGGCACCCGTGTTTTTTTGCCAGTGCACACATATCCCGGTAATTTTCCCCGGTAGCAGCATGGAGGAGCGGACGGTAGGTGCCGCAGTGGACGAGGGCTGCCGAGTGCGCAGTAGGATCCTTCGCGATCAGCACCGGCGGCAGGTGCGCCTGCTGCTTTTCGACTGCAGCAACGGTTTTTGCAAAGATCTCCGGCGACCCGCTGGTATTTTCTATCGCAATACCGCTGAAGCGGAGGTCGGTCCCAACGCGGGTGAAGGTCTCGTCCCGCACCCGCCTTGTAACGACTGCGATTTCATCGGGTGTCTGCAAATCGCTGACCCGGAAGACGATGCCTGGCGGGTGGTAGAAGGTCTTCTCGTGGCGGTACAGGACCGTCTCTTCCCCCACCTTGAAGAACCGCTCGCCAACCCCCACCCTCACGAGCCGGATCGGCGGCCGTGTGGTGGCGCCAAGTACTGACTTTGCCTGGTCGTCGAGATACGGGCACAGGTCCACATCAGCTTTTCCGCCGGCCAGTTTCATGGCGAACGTGAGACAGGTGGGGTCCCCGCACTCCTTGCAGTTCTTCTTCGGCAGGAGTTTGTAGATATCGAGCGCCTTGAGGGCCATCTTATTCCACCCCTGCAGGACCCGGCCGGGCTTTCATGCTGGCAAATGCCTGCCGGAGCATGCCAATAGTTTTCGGGTGCCGGACACAGATGATCTCGGCACCTGCCGCCGCTGCGGCGATGCCGGTATAGAATTCCCAGCTGACGGCAACCGCATCCTGCATGGCGGGATCCGCTTCCCGGACTTCCTTGATGTTCAGGCTGTCGGCTGCCGAACAGATGATGGGCATTGCAAGGTCAGAATCTCCCTTGAGGGCGGCAAACCGGATCCGTTCCATGGCGGAATAAGAATACTCGAACCCGTACCCGAGGGCTCCGGTATAGGGGTCGATGATGATATGATCGCGGGTGACGCCAATCTCCTTTAAGAGGATATTGAGCTGTTTTGCGAGGTTGACATCGATGGGCGACTGGGCGATGAGGGAATGGTTATACGCAAGCGCTGCTGCGGCAATGCTCCGGTAGTGACTCGCCTCGGCAGTGCCAAGGAGCAGCCGTTCCCCCTGGCCGCTCTCCCCGCAGCGCTGGAACACCTCGCTGTCGATCTTCGGCTCGTTGCTCCCTTCAATGATCAGAGGCAGGCTGCTCGCCGACAGGACGCCCTCCACGGTTTTTCCCACGGCAGGAATATCGGAAAAATCCCTCTGCCGGGTACTGTTCAGGTGCAACCGGATGAGGTCCGCCCGGTAGGTGGTGTCTGCGGTTTTTGTCCATGCACAAAGGTCGTTCACGAGATCCCCGCAGTAGTTCCGTACAATCGGGGACCAGGTCTTGGGATAATCACACACTTCGAACGCGATGAGCGGGGTAAGGGAAGAGTTCTCTTTTTCCATGAAGGGCAGGGTGGTGCCGCCTCCTATCCGGTATGAGATCCGGCGCGTCCCTCCCTCGGCCTTGGTTGCCCCGAGGGTGACTTCCCCGATAGTACCGGACCAGCCGAATTGTGCGTCAGCTGTCATGGTTCCATCACACCAGGGGTTTCATGACAAGCGCCGGATGACCGACTTTTTCAAGGTAGACCATCAGTTCTTCAATGGTTGTTGCCTTAGTCTCGTCCGCGATCTTGTCAAATAGGTCCTTGAGTCCCCGGTCGGCAAGTTTCTGCACGAGCCGGTTTTTCAGCTCGTCCTTTAACTGGGACGGCATCCAGACGAGGCGTTCGATACCACCCTCGCCCTGGAGGAACCGGTCGGACAGGATATAATTTTTCGAGATTCCGGCAAACCCGGGGGTCTGCGCCCCTCCGCCGATTGTACCGGCAAGCGTCGAGAATGACATCCCCGACGGGGTCAGGCCCTTGAACTCGCGGTTCACGACCATGATCCCGTTCACTTCCGGCAGCATGAGCGCGATCGCTTCGAAACAGCCGCAGCAGGTCATGGGATATTCCATGACGGAGTAGAGCGAGCACCGGTCGATCTCCCCATGGCTTGCCTTGCGGACGAACCGGTTCACACCCTCGAACTCCCCGTTCTGGGGATTGAGCACTGCACCTTTCTCGACCGGCTGGTTTGCGCCGGAAGGGGATATCTCGTACGCTATCTTGCCGTCAAGCCAGCTGATGGCCCCGCACAATGCCGGTCGCTCCGGCGTGATAATGCAGACATGGTTGGGGGCAAAGGTCTGGCAGAGCGTGCACGAATAATAGGTGTTCACATCATTGTCCCGCATGCCCTTGATGCGGGCATCGCGTTCTTCGTAGATCCGTTCGGCCTCGGCTCTTGCCTCGGCCACTTTTACCGGGTCGGTAATCAGGGTGACCGATACTGCATCGAGGAGCTGGGGGAAGTCCATGCGGAACTTGCTCGCAAGGAGTTTTCCCAGGTGCTCGATCCTCACCCCTTTTGCAACTGCTTCCTTGGAGAGCCGGACCCAGATGAGGTCCCGCTGGGCAACGTGCCACGAACCTTCACCGTAATTCACAAAATTGTGGATCCTCCTCTCCAGCACCGGCTCGTAATCCTTCTTCATCGTTTTCCCGGCAACATCGATGACGATGCCGAGGGGGTTGGCCGACCCCTCCTTCATCGAATCGATCTCCGGCCCGATAACGGTGACCTGCCCGTCAGTTACCTCTCCTGCAGGAAGCATCCTGAGCAGCTCGAACGCGGTAGACCTGCCGCCGCCGAACTCCACATACATCTCCTCTTTCCTGATGCTCTTCCCTTCAAAGGCCGGGGAGCACCCCATAGGAATGGGAATGGCAGTTATATTGACCCGGATGCCTTTCTCCTCCATTCCTTTCCGGACAATCGTGTCTGCATCCGCAGGGAGCCACGCCCCGCCATTGTAGTCACCAAGGGAAAGGATGGGGAATCCCAGGACCCGCATGCCGTCCACGAGGGCTATCTCGTCATCGGAAAGACCGGGGAACACGATGACGATCGCTTTTGCCCGCTCGGTGGCATAGGCAAGGAGCCGGCTGGCGTCTCCGGGAGTAACCCCGCCAAACATCATGGCGACACGGGCGATGATATCCACAAAATGGATACCGTAGGCCGGAGTGGAGCCAAGGGGGATAAGACGGTATTCGAGACCCAGCTTCACGCCGTTATCCGAAAGGGATGAAATGACCGGGCCGGCAAGGAACGTGAGCATGTATTTTTCCTGCAGTTCCCGGCAGATGGCGGCAGCTGCTCCGGGACTCTCGGGGGTCCCGATCACCAGGGCAAGACCAAGGATACTCCCGTCGACAAGGGAATACCCGAGCTTGCGGATGATCGTGTCGCCGATGAATCCGGAGTACGGGGCATTTTCCTTTCCTTGTGTTGCGGTCTTTTCCGCAAGGAGACATTCCGAGGCAACGATCGGGTTGTTGCCGGTTTTTGAAAACACGTCCCTGGCAGTATCCAAGTCATGCACGGCGGTCCCGGTCAGTGCAAACGATATGGGCAGGTGGTATGCCGTGTCCTCGTAGGCAAAGGATTTCCTGATTGCCGGGAGGGTTTCTTTCAGGTGCTCTTCACCGCGTTTTTTTGCCAGCTCAACGTCGGTCATACGTATCATCCCTCGCATCATGGGTGAGCCGGTAAGATAGATATAGTTTCGTTATACGGTAACGGAAAGCCGGGATAAATACGATAGCGCGGTCCGAACCTATTGACGAAAATGTATTTCCCGTTAAAAATTATATCCTGTTCATCAAGAGGTCAGAGAATGGGATTCATTCACGTGAACAGATTTTTTTATGGGTTTCTGCTGCTCTGTGCAGCAGCCTGCATCCTGCATCCCGTAATGGCTGAAAACGGGACCATAACGATTGCCTACCGCGGGTCCGGCGGGACCTATATCGGGGACACGATCATATTCGACGGCAGGAACACGTTCGGGAATACGACCCTGTTGAAGATCACCGGCCCGGGCCTCCCGTCAGAAGGCGTGCCGATGACCAACCTCAACGGGCCTTCCGGGACAGCGACATCTGTCGGGGTTGACCAGGACGGCATGTGGAAATTTGTCTGGTATGCGGCACACATTCCCGGCCTGGAAAAAATGCAGACTGCCAAGTACACCTTTACTGCCACGGATTCTTCGCATCCCGGCGAGTCCGCAAAGACAGCCCTCCTGCTGAAAAAACCCGCATTTTATATCACGGTCTCTCCAAACCCATCGAACCCTGGCGATTATATCGAATTGACCGGGATCGCAGAACAGGGTATCACTTCTGCAAAGATCGAGATAACCGATGCATCCGGCAAGGTCCTGCACTCGTTCACGTCCCCGGTGGATGCTTCTTCCGGTTCCCTGAGTTATGATTTCCATGGTGATATGGGTACGGGAGAATACACGGTTACGGTCAGCAACCCTTCCTTAAAGGCACCCTACACGACAGTCATGTCGGTTGTTGCACCGGGAGAGACCCAGCCGGTTACGACTGTCATGACGCAGGTACAGGGATCTGCCCTCCCTACCGCTGAAGTGACTGAAATGGTTACAGCCGCACCCGTATCTGAAACAAGCCCGGCAAAATCACCGGTTGCACTGCCCACAATCCTTGCTGCACTTATGGCCGGCATTATCGTGGCCGGGAGCTTCCGTCGTTCATAAGAAAACCCTTTTTTTTGAGATGATCCGATCGGATCCTCCGTGCGGTTCGCACCATAACCTATATCGGTGAATACGAGAACACACGTAAAAGCAAACCCGGTGAATACCTGTGAAGAAATTCTTTTTTATTGCCCACATGCCCGACACGCCCGGCTCGCTCCACCGGGCGGCAGAGATTATTCAGAAGTATGACGGCAACATAAACCGGATCCAGTTCGATCGCCGCATCGATCCCGGCACGGTTTTTTATGAAGTAACTGCATCGGACGAATCCTACCGTAAGATGACCGGCGATCTGGAAACGATCGGGTTCCTCCAGACCTCGCTCAAGCCCTTGAACTTCCTGAAATTTGCCGTATTCCTCCCCCACCGCCCGGGCGCCCTGTTCGAATTCCTCGGGTATACAACGTCGGCAGGGGCCAATATCGCCTACATCGACTTCGATGACAAAGGCCGCCACCCGGACCGGCTCACTGTCAGCCTGAACCTCGAGCAGAACCGGGAGGTCGAACTGCTCCTGGATCAGCTGAAATCGCGGTACCGCCTGGAAATTTTGGAATACGATACCACAGGAAAACACCTTGACGATACCGTGTTCTATGTCCGGTACGGCCAGGCGGTCCGCGAGCTGATCGGTGAGTCGGAGGACAGTTTCATCCTCTCGTTCCTTGCCGACTCCAACCACATCGCGCAGGAACTGATGGACCGGGGCTGCGATCCGCGGAAGGTATTCGAGAGCGTACTTGCCACCGGCAGGACCATGAATGCAACGAGCGGCGACGCATTTTACGCGGACGTGCAGCAATTCACCCTCAATGAAATGACAACGCTGTTCTGCTTCCAGCTTCCCTGCGGGGGGAGTGTCTTCCTCATACGGGCCTGCGATGACATGATCATGGTCGATACCGGGTACGGGATCTACCACAGGGACATCATGAAGATGCTCTCCCACTACGGTCTTGCCGATATTTCCCGGTTATCGCGCATTATCATCACGCATGCCGATGCAGACCACTGCGGCGCTGCCGGGTTTTTTGCGGTCCCCTCGTTCATGCATGCAGGGACGCGCGAGATTATCCGTACCAACAACCGCGCCTATGGCTCGCGGAACGAGGATTCGGTTCTCGAAGCGTTCTATACCAAGATGATCAACCTCTTCTCGCAGTTCAACACGCCTTCGGATATCCGTTGCTTCGGTGAACCGACCGGGGCGAAACAGGGTATTTTCCCGGTGATCGGGACGGTGGAGATTGGCGGTATCACCTTCGATGTGCTGGAGAGCCTTGGCGGACACACGTTCGGCATGATTGTCCTCTATTCCCGGGAAGATGGTCTGCTGTTTGCCGCCGACAGCGTGATCAATTTTGCCAGCCTCTCGAAGGAACGGGCGGATTACAGTTCGCTCGCGGCATTCCTTGTCACGTCCGTGAACGTGGACAGCGAGCGTGCAACCAGGGAACGCAGGGCCCTTCTCGAACTCGCAAAGGAAACGGATGAGTATCTGGAAAAGAGCAATAAACGGTGTCTCATCTGCGGGGGGCACGGGGCGGTCTCGGTGCTGGAGAACGGAAAACTTGTTCCCGTCGGGACAATTGAGCGGTATGAGGCCAGGAATTGAAAAAAATCGGTCTGTTCGCAAAAATGAGGGAGGGATTCATGAACATTCTTTGGACTATGTATCGGACGTTTAACCTCCGCACGGGGTAATTCTCTTTTCAGGATCAGTAATTCGTCACGATCAGCTCGGATACGCCGCTCCTTTTACGGCCATTGCAGTTGATAAACCGTCTGGCCGTCACGGTGTGGATAGAAAATCCGCTATACAGATCTGTTATCTCGGGCATACTGGAGTTACTCAGCATCAACCGGACTCCCTTGTCCGAAAGCCTGCGGAAAACGGCGGCAAGGCGTTTCTGATCTTCAAACGAGAAACCTCCGGTGGTATAGTCCGTGAAACAGGCTGTTTTTGAGAGCGGGTGATACGGGGGGTCCAAGTAGACAAAATCCCCCCGCTTTGCCGTCCGGACGATCCGGCCGAAATCCGCGTGCATCAGCGTGACCCCTTCAAGCATACGGCTGAACTTTTCCAGGTTCTGGGATGACGGGAGGTTGAGCCGGGCATATTTTCCGAACGGGACATTATAGTGCCCTTTCCGGTTCACCCGCCAGAGACCGTTGTAGCTGTGCTTGTTCAGATACACGAGGAGGGCCGCACGGTCGACCGGATGCTTCCGCGTGCCAATCAATGCATTGAATTCGCTCCTGAGCCGGCGGAAGGATTCTTCGTTATTTTGGAACTTCGCATCCGACAGGGCGCGGGAGAGCTCCTCAGGGTCCCGCTTCACGACCCGGTACAGGTTGACAAGTTCCGGATTCATATCCCCGATAACCGCCCTCCCGAGCCGGCCCCGGTTGGCAAGTTCAACAAGAAGCGCTCCCCCGCCGATGAACGGCTCGAAATACGTGTCCCACCGTTCGGGGAGCCGGCGCGTCAGCTCGGACAGGAGCTGCCGTTTTCCCCCGGCCCACTTGAGGATGGGTGCAATCACACCGGTAATGTTGGCGATCTTCGCTTATAGATCTTCTCCGGAAAGACCTGCCGGGGGGGAAACTGTGTCGATATTCTCATCTACTTTGTGAATGCATCTTTGTGAGAGAAGCATGGAGAGCCACCGGGTACAGGAAATGATGCGGCTGATGGCATCGAAGATCAGGGAGATTGCCAATTCCATCTCTGACGATGAGGCAGAGAAGTTCATTCTGGAACTGCTGAGTGCAAAGCGGATATATGTCATCGGGGCCGGCCGGTCCGGCCTGGTCGCAAAGGCGTTTGCCATGCGGCTCATGCACCTTGGTCTCCACGCGTACGTTGTCGGGGAGACAATAACACCTGCGCTGAACAAGGGCGATGTCATGGTCATTTTCTCGGGTTCCGGGCGTACAAAGACGGTGGCCGATCTGGCCGAGACTGCCCGGGAGATCGGCGGCAGGATCTGCCTGATCACTTCCAATGCGGATTCACGGATCGGAAAGATCGCCGACTGTACCGTCATCATCGAGCACCAGCGGGATGCGGTGGCTGACGATGCGGCAGAATTCGAGATCCGCCAGATGATGGGGGACCACAAGTCCTTTGCACCGCTCGGGACCCTGTTCGAGACCGCATCGATGGTCTTTGCCGATGCAGTGATCTCGCGGATGATGGAGATAACAAAGGTGGATGAGAGTGCCTTAAAGAACCGGCACACCAATATCGAGTAGAAAGGAAGTGGCATATGGTCGTGAAATTCTCAGAACGGGTGGCGGGGATCGAGATCTCCGGTATCCGGAAAATTTTCGAGGCTGCCGGCCCTGACTCTATCAATCTCGGCCTCGGGCAACCGGACTTCGACACGCCGCAGCACATCAAGGATGCGGCGGTTAAAGCAATCCGGGAAGGCAGGACCGGGTACACCACGAATAACGGGATACCGGAACTGCGTGCCGCCATCAGTAAGAAATTCAAGAACGAGAACGGGATCAAATACCATCCGGACCAGGTGATCGTCACCGCCGGCGCAAGCGAAGCACTGCATATCGTGATGCAGGCCCTCATCAATCCCGGCGACCGTGTCCTCTGCGGGGACCCGGGGTTCGTGTCGTATGCATCGCTGGCAACCATCGCCGGGGGAAGACCAGTCAGTGTCCCGCTGACAAAGACACTCCATATCGATGTCGAGAAAGCCAAGGCCCTGATGGACAAAGCGAAGATCTTTGTCCTGAACACGCCCGGCAACCCGACCGGTGCGGTGGAGAGCAAGGAATCGATCAAAGCGATAGTGGAATACGCAGCAGACACGGATGTAACCGTCGTATCCGATGAAGTGTACGAGCACTTCATCTATGGCAAAAAGCATTACAGCGCCGCACAGTTCGGCGACAATGTCGTTACTATCAATGCCACGAGCAAGACCTATGCAATGACCGGGTGGAGACTGGGATATCTTGCAGCATCGCCGGAGATTGTCGGCCAGTGCCTGAAAGTCCACCAGTACTGCCAGGCCTGTGCCACCTCTATCTCCCAGTATGCCGCGGTTGCCGCATACGAGGGCGACCAGAGCGCGGTTGCAACCATGCGGGACGAGTACGAGGCCCGGCGCGATCTCATCTGGAACGGCCTGACCCGGATGGGGTTTGAC
>Ga0116171_10002111_pt1 | contig 19169 bp, 8 predicted proteins | sample AD_JPNHW2_MetaG_FD_89798 | JGI IMG/M metagenome (GOLD analysis project Ga0116171, IMG submission 89798) | Active sludge microbial communities of municipal wastewater-treating anaerobic digesters from Japan - AD_JPNHW2_MetaG | ecosystem: Engineered > Bioreactor > Anaerobic > Digestate | place... | reverse complement strand
TTCGTTGATCACCACATCGTGGCACGGTTCCATACCGGCTCTTCCCGGCGACCCGTACAACTCCACACTGGCGCGCCAGGCATCCGGATCGTCGTACCCGGGGGTGGGCAGTCCCGTCTGGTTGACCAGTTCGAGCGAACTGCCTTTCCCATCGGAACGTCCGGGCCACGAACCACTATCCTTGTACTCGAAAAGGAACAATACGTGTCCCGTCGCATCGAGCGCCTTGATCGTTTCACCGCTGTTCGAGAGGGTCCCCTGATAGACACCGGCGATGGGCAGTCCGGTTCCGTAACGCAGTTCAAAAGCGGCCTTGTTGCGCACCAGCAGGCAGCGGGCACCCGGGTCCAGCGTCAGGATCGAAGTATTCAAGGGGTCGGTATTGAACGCGTAGGTGATCCCCTGATTGAACTGAACCCCCGCCAGGTCAATCGAGGTCTTGCTGACATTGGTCAATTCGATGAATTCAAAGTCGTCCTTGACCACCGTGGGCATGGCGGTGAGTTCCGACGCCGTGGGAGGAGCGGGGTGGTAATTGAGTTCACTGAGCGTCATCGTGAGCGACGTGGCGGGATCGTTGACGAGGAAGAGCGCCTCGTTGAGGGCCGACCACTGGCCGTTGTCAAGGGTCCGAGCCTTGATCACCCGCGTGTAGTTGATGGGAACAGCCCCGCTGTAAAGTTGCGCATGAGCCGTGTTGACAGTACCGCCGGCCAACCGGGGATCGGTGTTGTCGATCGTGTAATAGACGGGCTTTCCTGTCTGCGAGTCATCGAGCCAGGTGCCTTCGAGTTCAAAATCGAAACTGATGTCGGTACTGGTGGCCGACATCTGGTGGATCTCGACAGCGAGGACATTCTGCCCGTTCTTGAGGAGCGACGGATCCACGGCATATTCGTAGAAATTGGTCTCACTCGGTGTACTGTTGGCCGTGGTCAGATAATTGATATCCGTTGTTCCGTCCGGGAAATTGATCGTCTGAAGCTTTTGTCCATTGAGATACACGACCGCGCCATCGTCGTAACAGATGCGGAAAACCAGCGACTGACACTTGGCCGCATCGGTGACCGTAATGGGCGTACGGAAGTAGTAGGTGATGTACTTATTGTTGGCATCCGAACCGTAGTTGAGGGTCGTGATTTCATCCTGATCGTTGTAACCGAAATGCGCATTTCCCGATTTCCAGGAGGAATCGTTAAAGGCCTCGGCCTGCCAGGCCGTTCCCTGGTCGGTGCCATCGTCGAGATAACGCCAGGCCGATCCCCGCGCGAGAAGCATGACATCCTTGCCCGTCGAGGTTCCACCTCCCGTCGTCATGGTCAATTCATATCCCCGGGCAACCTGACCTCCATGCTGACTGAAAACGGGCGCTTCGACACTGGGGTACCACCCCTTGGCCTTGAACTGGTTCAGGACCGTCGCCGTCCGGGAAGGGAAGTATTGATTCAAAATCCAATTGACCGCCGGGATCCAGTGATCGTTACGGGTCAGGGGCGTGCCACTCTTGGAATCTCCCCAACGAGCCGATTCGGCAATGATAGCTTTGTCAATCTGGTTCATACGGGTCTGCATACGCTCCTGACACTTGGCCGGAGTCAGGAGCCCTTTGTTAAAGAAATGCCGATGCACCAAGTCGCCGAACCGGGTTTTATATTCCACGTTGGCCAGGAGTTTCTGGCTAAGCCACTGCGGATTGGACTTATTGAAGACATTTCCGGCTGGCCACGGCCCCGTCCGGTCATCCCCCCAGCCTCCGCTGAAGAGCGTGTGTTCGGCGTCATGGGCGAAAAACTTCCACCCCGTGGAATTCGTACGGTTGAGAATTCCATAAAAATTGTTTGGAGACTCATTACTCAGGAATGCGGAAATGGGCGCATCAAAATTCCCCGTGTAATAAATGATCAGCATGTACTGGATCAGATTGTCCTGATCGAGCAGGACGGGGTAGGCGGGATTGCGGGTTCCGTCCGGATTGCACCCGAGAGCGCGGTAATAGTTGGCACTATTGTCAAAACCTGAGTTGGCAAGATTCCAAATCGTCTGCCAGTTGGTCATGGTTCCGTTGGTAGCATAGATGACATAGCCATTCGTATCCACCTTGAAGACATCGTAATCCTCTTTGTTTCCCCCCATATACGTGGCCGCGAAACTGGACTCGGCCCGCTCTTGCGTGTCGTAAACGCCCCAGTATTGTCCATCAATGTAAAGGTGATAGAAACGACCGCGCGTATAGGGCTCTCCCATGTCGCGCTGGGTATCCCGAGACCAGATGTCGCGTAACATGGTATTGTTGGAGTCGCCGCCATAGCTCCACGAGTAATTCTGGGCCGTCCGCAGATCCACCTTATCGAACTCGCTGGCGCCTTCTTCTCCAAAAAGCGGATACTTCAAACTGCTTTCCCCATATTCGGAACGGAAGAAAAGACGGAATGCGTGTTTGGGATTGTCACCACTGCGGCTGTATCCCCCCCGAATCCGCAATCCTCCGTTGATCTGAAATCCCTTGGTTCCATCGGGATTGATCAATTCAAAGGAAGCCGGCCGCTCCCATTCCACCCCATCCCCGCTGGCATTGACATAGATTCCGGTACTGGCACTAAAAAGATTGTTCAAATCCGTCACGATCGAAAAAGTGGGAATAGCCTGAAGGGCCGGAATTATCTGAGCGGAATAGGTTGCGCTGTTGACGATATCGGGATCCATTCCGTAGTCCATGGTCTGTCCATTGACCCCACTACTGGGCCAACCGGTCCCCGGGACCTGGCCCGTGGGCGACTGGTGGATCACATCAGCCAGGAAAAGATACGTCTGGGTATCGCAATTGCTTTCCTTCCATCCGTCCTTGAAAGCCACGGCCCGCAGGGGGGTGGTTTTGCTGATGGCGATCGGCCCCGTGTAAAGGGTACCCGTCGCCCGGGTGGGCGTATTGCCGTTGGTCGTGTAACGGATTTCCGCGCCGGGCGTGTCGCAGGTGATGGTCAGGTTGAAGGCGGCGGTATAGAAACCGCGTTTGTGGCTGAACTTCGTGTCGCCCACCAGACCGAGGAGACCGGCCACCGTATTGGCTTCTCCGGGCGAGGGGGCGGTGAAATACTGGGCGACCTCCTGAGCGCTCGACGCGCGCAGCTCGGGCAGGAGGGTGAACGACCCATTACTCACGGAGTCGTTCAGAGCCTGGATGGCCAGCACATTGGTCCCGGGCAGGATCTGGCTCATGGCCGACGTCACATTGAATTCCTGAAAGACCCGAGCATTCTCATCCAGACGATCCGTCAAAGCGGCAGAATCCCACGCCAAGGGAGAAGGCGCATTGGCGCTCACGAGCGGAGTGCCGTTGAGAAAAGCGGCAAACCCGTCTTCATACTTCATGCGGAGCGTCATCCGGTCAAACAACGAGAGATCCTGCCCCGTGAAAGTGAACCGGGTCCAGAGCGAGGTATTGATTCCGAGCATCTTGCTGCGCAGGTCGGTCCGGGTGGCTGTCGCGGTATAAAGGGAAGCGATCTCGTCGGCAGTCAAAGCCCGGTTGAAAATGCAGACATCGTCTATCAACCCCTTGAACTCGCGGTTTGACATGGAGGCATTGGAACCGATAAAGACCGGGTCGCCGGTATTGGCGATCTGCCCCGTACTGGCCACACTCGCGTCCAGATTGCCGTCCACATAAACATAAAGATTGGCGCCGTCATAGATCCCGGCGATATGGTGCCACTGACCGTCGTTGACGTCGGTGGTCCCCGTCACATCCAGTTGCGAGAGTCCCGTACAGGCGAAGTTGATCTGGTTGGTATCACCCGATCGGTGAAGACGCCAACTGTTATCGCCTTTGCAGACAAAAGCCTGCCAAGTCGCGTCGAAGGTATCGGGCTTGATCCAGCAGGCCACCGTCATGGCGTTCGTGAAATCGAAGTTGGATTCATTTCCGATCGACAGATAGGAGCCGGGCCCATCCAGCCGGACCGCCCCGTCCACCTGCCCTTCCGTGGGCGCCCAGGCGGCAGTGCCATTGAGGCTCGCATTGTTGCCACCCACAAAATCAATTGCGGTCGTGCCCGAATTCTCGTCCAGCAACCAGTGGGAGACCATGCCCGTGACGACCGATGCGCCGAATCCCAAGGCCGTGGGACTTTTGTCCCAGGCGGTCTGGTTGAACCCCGTCGCCGTCCAATTCAACGAAGCATCGGCGGCGGTGGGAACTTTATAGGCCGCTTCCGCCCCCGCCTTCACCATCGTCGCACTCAGATTGTAAAGCCCGTAGGACATGCCGGGAGACTGGCGCGGATAGGGATTGAATTCGTGCAGAACAACCGGGCCGGGCCCCACCAGAGCCAGATAACCGCCATTGGCCGAGATCTGAAAATTGGTATGAAGGTTGGCTGCGGCATTGCGCCGGTCTTTGCCACTGGCATAAACCAACAGGTAGGCGTTCGCATCCAGCGTCTTGCTGGGGAAAGCCCAGCGGACGGGATCGCCGGCGTCATCCGTCAGGTACCACCCATTCAGATTGATTGCGGCCGCACTGCGATTGTGAATCTCGATCCAGTCGGAATAGTCCCCGTCCTCATCCTGCAAACCGGAAAGATTGGAAGCCAGAAATTCGCTGATCACCAGAGGCGATTGGGCCTCCTGAGCGGAAACGGTCAAACCAGCCCCCATCCCCAGCGTCAGCAGGCATCCGACCAGAAACAGAACTCTCCCTTGCACACTCTTCAAGAACGCACCCCCGAACCCTTTGAAACAGAAAGAACGCACTTGCATGGCTTTTCCTACTTTCCAATCCTGATGCGGATACCCCGGAATTTTCCCCGCTGGAGTGCGACATGAACCGCCATTGGGGGAGCTTTCAGAACATGAACCCGAACAGTTTGAGACAAACCCGATCAATAGACCCGCCACAGACCAGACTGTGGCGTGGCAGCCGGTTGGACCGTGATCTGGAACTGCTGGGAAACCTCGCCTTCCGAACTGGTGGCACGAATCGTGATGACAGGCGTCACCCCGATATTTCCCGGAGCCGGCGTCCCACTCAACGTGTCAAACCCATCGAAAAGCAGCCAGTCGGGAAGATTTTCCACCACAACCGTCGGAACGGGATTCCCCTTGATGGAGAACGTATAACGGTATGCCGCTCCTACCGTGGCAGTCTTTATCGGCTGCGTTTCGAAAGACGGAGGGGTTTTGGCGGCGCCGATGGTTCCGGGCGTGGGCGCGGCAGCAATCCAATGGGTGGCCTCATCGCCCCAGAGGGTTGGCCCCTTGCGCGTCAGCGACTGGCCGGTTCCATCCGCCGCCATCGGCCAGGGCGAACTGTCCGAATAATCCACTTCGTCTTCGAGCAATTGCGGATAGAAGGTCGGTTCCGTGGTCGGGGGTTCATCGGGCCGGAAAAGGCGAATGCGTTCGCCGCCATTGCTGAGGGAACCGGAGTAGGGCCCCGCCATGAGGGTGGTGGGCGCCAAGTTGTAGGCGCTCAGAAAATTGGTTCGGGCTGTGGCCGAGGAAGGATCGGTCGGGCTGAACGGCACCACCAGCAGGCATTCCAGAGCCGGAATGGTCGTCCCCGCCGGGAACGCGAAGTTGACCCCCTCTCCCACGGTCCAGTTGTTCAAACTGACGGGCTGAAACGTGGGATTGTAAATTTCGACAAATTCCAGTTCATTGGCGTTAAGCATGGTCCCGGGATTGTACTGCAATTCACTGATAACCAGCGGCCCCACGCGCGGGTCGCTGTTGGCGGCCCCCAGAGTCAAAGTCTGCATCGGCGCCAGCACCCCAGACCCGTTGGGATAGCGTCCAAAACTCTCGCCGTTTTTCTGGGCGGGAAACTGGACATTGTCCTCAAAGTAAATAAGACCCTCAGCGGTCTTCCCCATCAGGTACACCTCGTCCCCATGCGCGCCGTTCAGGCTGAAATCGTTGGGGCCGGGCGTGGCGGGAGTGGGGTTGAAGTTGCTCTCGTTATAGACGGCATACTCTCCGGGCAAGAGCGTTTTGCCGGCCGGGATCTGGTACTTGAAGTAGTTCTGATTGCTGAAATCACTCAACCACCACCCGCCGATCGTGACAGAGGTCGAGGACGTGTTGAAGAGTTCGATCGAGTCGCTCAGAGGCGGATCGGTGTGGCTCAGGACTTCGTTGATGACAATGGATTTCTTGATAGACAACCCGGCCTTACCGGGAGACCCTCGGTAGTTCTTGCTCGAATGCCACTTCTTATCGTTTCCATAATCCGCCGGAAGGGTATTGAGCGGGTCATCCAGTTCAAGCGAACTCCCGGCCCCATTCGCCCGGTCCGGCCAATTTCCATCCACCCCGTACGCAAATTGGAAGAGGGTCGCTCCGCCGGAATCCAGCAGTTGGAGAATTTCCCCCTTGTTGCTCAATTTCCCGGTATAGGGTCCAACAATCGGCACCGACGTATCGAGACCATAATGGGTCCGGAAACTCGCAAAATTGCTCGTACTGGGAGCGGCCACCAACACCAAGTATCCCCCCGGCATAAGGGTAGAGCCGGCGGGAAACGTGAACGTCACCCCCTGCGCAAACCGGCAACCACTCAGATCGAGCGTAACGGAAGCGCTGATGTTGTGAAACTCGAGGTATTCGAACCCCGGATCACCGTCAATCGGATTGTACATGATTTCCGTCAGGCGCAAGTCGTCGTTCAGCGGTGCGGCAAGAGCCTGCGTGCCCCCCTGAAACGCCATTCCCCCAAGCCAGAAACCCAACACGACTGTTTGGAACAAAGAGACTCGACACGACATGGAAGTCCGAAGCCAACGGATACACTTGTAAGACCGGAACATAAGGGAACGCATGAAACCTCCAACCCCCGGGTATTTCAAAACCCATCTGAGATGCTGCTGCTTCTCGTACCGGCGTGGGCCGGGATACCACCTTGTTTCCGAAATTGAAATATTGCTGGGTGTACGCCGTTCAATTTAACACCGGCTTTTTATTATAGGCGATTTTTCCTCCAGTGTCAATAGCGTGCGAAACGAGACTGATTCATGCAGGACAAGAAAGCCGACGTCCCCCGGCCTCCTCCATGCCGTCCGCAACGCGATGCGTGTCAGCGTCGCGGACGCTTTCAAGGATTGAAGGCCAGAGAGCGCCACCCGATTTTCGATTCGGATTTCTGCCGGTTTTCCATTGCAGAACCCCCTGCTTTTTGCCACAATCCGGCAGTTTGTGAAAAAAACCTCCTGACGGATGAAACTTTTCCATGCGTATGGTGTCTGAGACAGTAGAGAGCAACCGGATAGGCCCAGAAGAGAGCCGTGGCGAAGGTCCGGTTGCGGAGGCGGAAGAACGCCGTCTGGTCGAAGCCTGCCAGCGTGGAGATCTCGATGCGTTTGATCAACTCATCCAACTCTTCCAGAATCAGGTCTTCGGGTTGGCCTATCACCTGCTTCACGACCACGACGAGGCGGAAGACATCGCCCAGGAGGTTTTCCTGAGCTTCTTCCGCCACGCGGGCGAATTCCGCTTCGAGTCCCGCGTGGGAACCTGGTTCTACCGGGTGACGGTGAACCGGGTGAAGAACCGCTGGAAATACCACCAGCGGCGCCAGCGCGACAAACACGACTCGATGGATGAGGCCTTCTCGGAAGAAGATCCCCGGGTTCTGGAAGTTCCGGACCCGGGCCCCGATCCCCGCCAGCAGGCCGAAGCGCGGGAATTGAAGGAGGCGCTGGAAGTTCACTTGGGCCACCTGGCGCCGGAATTCCGCGAAGTCATGGCCCTGCGATTTGGGCAGGACTTGTCCTATGAGGAAATTGCCGAGGTGCTTGACTGCTCCATCGGGACAGTCAAATCCCGCATCAACCGGGCGCGGCACCAATTACGCGAAAGTATGCGCGACCTGCTCTGAAAGGCGCGCGGGAGAGAGACACTGACGCTCATTCGAATCGGGTGATGACGCAAGTGGGGTTGAGGAATCGGATTATGGACAGGAAAGAACTGGAAACCCTTCTCGACGAACATTTCGAGACGCCCCTGCAGGGAGAACGTCTGGAAATGTTTGATCGCGCCCTGAACCAGAATCCAGACTTGCGTCAGGAGTTCGAAGCGCACCGGCAGATCGTGGAGACGCTTCGCACGCTGAAGGCGCCTCCCGCTCCAGCCTCGTTGCGCGAACGGATTCTGGCGCAGGCCCGGGCGGAAGTCGCGGGCGCAACGGTTGCGGTGGCGGAAGGGGTCGAAACGCTTCCCCCACGCAAAGCGACCGTCTTTTCCATCGTGCGCACGGTCTGCTCGCGCTGGCAGGTTCAGACACTGGCCGCCGCCTGTCTGGCCGTGGCGCTGTTCTACCACGTGCTACCCCAGTTGAACCCCAGTCTGCAATCCGAACGCCTCGAGGACAAGATTGCATCCGCTCCTTCCTCCGCCGACCAGAACGCCGAAGGTGCCGCCCGGGCGGATCTGGCGCGATCCGCCGTAACCGGCGCGAAAGGCAACAATCCCCCCCATGTGGAAGACTTTGAAACCCGGAGTGCCGGATATTTCTATAAATCTCAGGAAAAATCCCCGGCCACGTCGGAAAACAGCCCGGAAATAGCCGCTCCGATTCCGCTTCTGACCGATATTCCTGCCGCGGAAACCGTTCAGGCGGGGACCGGGGTCGCCCCCGCTGCCAGCCAGTCGGAAAAGACCGAATCCGAGAAAATCCAACCCAATCCTCAATCCAACCCGGAAGAAATCGCCTTGCGGAGCGACTCTGCGTCCAACTCGAAAAAGGAAGAAGAACGGGCGTTGGGAGTCAACCTGGCGGAACCGCTTCCTGTTCTGGGAGCCCTCTCGGACAAGAAGGCCGATCCCCCCAAGACCGTGCGCGCCGAAACGGGAGCCGTCGGGGGGGGAGGGAGAAACGGCGGCGTTTCGAAGATTCAGGAGAAAGCGGACAAGAAAGAACAAGCCCAGGAGGTTCCATCCACCCCGGGCGTTCAACTTGCCGATAATCCGAATCCGAATCTGTTCTTTTCGCCGGGAAAGACCGAACCGGCGCCCACCCAAGACGGGAACGAAGAAATCTCGTTGAAAAAAGGGGAAGCCAAAGAAAAGGCCGCCAGAAGCCAGAAACGAGTTTCGACTCCTACCCCGGCCCCCACCTCCCGTCCCGAATCGAAAAGCGCCCGGGTGGACCGTATTTTCCCGGCAAATGAGAAAAAATCCCGTGATTTGGGAAAGACGCCGCTGGCAGCAGCCGCTCCCGTTCCGTCTGCCGGGATGGCTGGCGCCCCCGCCGCTTCCTCGGATTCGGATTCCCTGCGTCTCTCTCTTCAAAAAGAACGAAATATGACCGAGAGACATGAGGACCTTCAGGTTCTCGAGGTCCCGGCGGAGAAAGCCTCCGAAAAGAACGCCCAGGAGGTGACTCCCGCGGGAGAAAATCGCGTAGGAAAATCCGTCGAAAACCCCCAACCTACCCCTCTGCAGAAACGGGCAACTCCGCAAATGGCCCGTCAGATCATTTCCCAACCGGAAGCGGATGCCGCCGAAGTCGTACCGGATAAGGGGACCAAGAACCAAGCCTCCCCCGAAAAAGAAGGGAGGGCCAAGCCAGTGGCTCGTCCCTCCGCACCCCCTCTGCCGACTCAGGCGGGTCGTCAAATCACAGAGGGGAGAAAACGGGGAGAAGTCGCCAAACAGGCCGTCCAGAACGAAGCGGCCATCGTTGCCGACAAAATTCAGGAAAAAGAAGCCCCTCTCCGCCATTCCGCTTTTGAACGGGCGGACGCCGCGCCGGTCAAAAAGGTGACGCCCTCCCCTGTTCCTGCGCCGGCAAAACCCGCTTCGTCAAAATCCGCGAATCTGGTTGTATCGGTTCAGGTGGGGACCAGCGCCTCTCTGGACGACGTGGCCAATCTCTTCCGGGGCAATGCAACGGTGAGCCAGACTGCCGGGAGCGGGAAGACACTGGGCACGTTGACCTGTACCGCTCCGGGGAAAAATCAGCAATGGGTGCTGGAGCAGTTGCGGGGCGCAGGCTTCCAGTCGAAAGATTCTCCGGGCGCCAAAGGCTCTTATCAGGTGAACCAATCGAGTTCTTCCACCGATGCCGGGGCGGACTTTGTCTTCAGAATCACCGTCACACGCCGCTGACCGGGTACAGGCCGACCTGTTCCCCGCGCCGGGTTGAGGCGGGGTATATTCCGCATTGTCAATCACTCAGACCACAAAGAATCTCTTGACCATACATGGATTTCTCGCGCACAATGAAAGTGGATATGTGACAGGCAGGACGGGGGGAAATGATCCGCGGCCAATCCGCCTCCCCTGGTCCTTCCCCTGAAAACCAATGCCCCGAATTTCTCATTGAGATACTTTGCGCCGAGGAACACCCATGGACACACCCCCTCTCACCTTGTCCATTGATCTGCCGGGTGTTCCTTTTGTCGTCAAGATGGACAAAGGTCGTCGAACCGCCCTGCTCGAAAAGAAACCGAACATGGACGCCAGTCATGTGCGTTATCAAGACTTGATCATGGCTTTGACAGAGTCGGGTGTCAAGAATATGGATGTGAAGGCCATTCAGGCGTCCTTTCCTCAAATTCTCGGGGGAATGTCCTTCTGCATCGCCCAGGCGGTGGAACCGCATGATGGCGAAGATGGCTACATCAAGTTCACGTTCGAGAGCAAGATCGCGGAGAAACTGTGGGAAGAGGATGACAGTGTCAAGATAGACTTTCGCAAGCGTAACGAGATCAACAATGTGTTTGAGGGTGAATTGCTTGCGGAGATCTTTCCGATGACTCCGGCGCTCGACGGTCGTGACGTGCTGGGATTTCCGATCGCGGCCAAACCGGGCCGCCCCGCGGTGCTCAATCCGGGTAAGAATGTCCTGTTCTCGGATGACAAACGCCGCGTTTTTTCGAAAACCGACGGCTGCGTGAAAGTCGTTCGAAACCGGATCTCGGTGGACCAGGTGCAAACGATTGACGGCGACGTGGACTTCAAATACGGCAGCATCGAGTTCAATGGCGATGTCGTGGTGCGGGGCGATGTGCTGGAATCCTTCAGTGTCACGGCGGGCGGCCATATCAAGGTGGGCGGCCTGGTGGACCGCGCGGTGTTGAGATCGGGCGCGGACATCATCATCAATGGCGGCCTCTATGGCAAAGAGGGAATCAGCATCGAGGCGGAAGGCGACATCTCCGTACGTTTTGCCGAGAATGCCAATATTATTGCCGGAGGCGACCTGTATGTGAGTCAGGCGCTGGTGAATTGCAATGTTTTCACACACGGGCGTGTTTTCCTCAAGAATCAGGCAAAGTGCATCATCGGGGGACACATTATCGCCTGCGAGGGGATCGACACTCATACCCTCGGCAATCCGCGTATTCCCACCAAGACGGTGATCGAGTTTGGAATCCGTCCCGACCTGACCCACCGGCTGCGTTCCCTGCGGCTGGAATTCCAACAGGCCGACGACGAGCGAAAACACCAGATCCTCAAAGAGGTGGAAAGCCTCACCGAGAAAATCAGAGGGCAAGCCACGGCCAAAGCGATTGTTCGATTCAAGGTCTTTCCCGGCGTCACGCTGATCGGCAACGACACAACATTTGAAGTCAACAAGGAAATAAATTCCATGGTCTTTTATTCGATCCAGAACCGGGATGAAATGCTCTTCCGGGCCTATCACCGCGGACACGACAAACTGGACCGAAAACCCCTTGAAGATAACATCAATCAGGAAAGAATGCCTTCAATAGCCGAATAAGGGCGCCAGAATATCTGGAGTTCTCAGAAAGAGGCGCACCTTCCGATTTGGAAGTTTAGCTTGAGCATCCGGGCACCAACGTCCCGAAGCGGGAAAGAGACGGGAGTCGGGTGCAAATGTATCCACGGGACAAAGTCGTTCCGGGGGGCCGCGTTTTTTGAGCGCGTCCCAAGACCCTCCCGTCCTTCCCGCGCGTGCAGAGAGAGGAAAACGCCATGAACGAGAACCTGGTCCGGAAGTTGGAACCGGAAGATGCGACGTATCTGGCGGATGAATCGCGCCAGCACGGAACCGCTCAGTGGATCGCATTTCCCCGCACGGAAATGGACGTGGCGGCGGCTCTGGAATTTGCCCGGAAAACGCAACAACCCATCACCGTCCAGGGCGCCCGAACGGGGATCACGGGCGGGGCGGTTCCCAATGGCGGACTGATCCTGAACATGAGCCGGATGAACCGTATCCTGGGCCTGCGGTATGAACCGGAATCGGACTATTTCCTTCTGAGAGTCGAACCGGGTATTTTGTTGTGCGACCTCAATGAGACCTTGCAGAGTCTGCAATTCGACTCGGCAGAATGGGATGAGGAATCCTGCAAGACACTGGATCTGCTGCGGAATTCCAAACCGCGTTTCTTCCCGCCCGACCCGACCGAAACTTCGGCGTCGGTCGGGGGAATGGTGGCCAATAACGCGTCGGGCGCACGCTCCTTCGCCTATGGTCCGACGGCCCAGCATGTGGAATCCCTGCGCGCCCTCGTCCTCAACGGCACCCTGCTGGAACTCAGCCGGGGCCAACACAAAGCCCAGGCCCGAACATTTCATCTGGAAATGGATTCCGGAGAAACTTTCCGGGGACAGTTACCCAGTTGCGATCCCCCGATGGTGAAATGCGCGGCGGGATACCGGACCGGCGCCGACATGGACCTGGTGGACCTCTTCACCGGCATGGAAGGAACCCTAGGGGTCCTGACCGGCATCGAGTTACGGCTGGCGCCCGCCCCGTCTTTCATCTGGGGAATGACCGCCTTTCTGCCGAGTGAAGAGAATGCGTTGAAATTCGTGCGCATTCTCCGGGGCGAACGAGTGGCGGGCTTTGAATCCCACGAACCATTCCTGCAACCCGTAGCAATCGAGTTCTTCAATCAGAATGTCCTGACCCTGTTGCGCCGGCACAAGCGGGAAAATACCGCGTTCACGGACATTCCCGAGCCTCCCGCCGACGCCCGGGTGGCCATCTACCTGGAATTTCATGGCGACGATGAAGAAACGGTCTCAGCGGCGGTTCTCCACGCCTCGAACGCGCTGGTTCTTCTGGATGGTGACGAAGACGCCACCTGGCTGGCCACGGAACCACGCGAACTGGCCCGCCTGGCCCATTTCCGGCATGCCGCACCGGAAGCGGTCAACCTGCTGATTGATGAACGGCGCAAACAATATCCCGATCTGACCAAACTGGGGACAGACATGTCGGTCCCGGACAGTTGTCTGGGGAAGATCATGTCCCTGTACAACAACGACCTGAAGGCCTCGGGACTGGAATCGGTGATCTTCGGTCATATCGGCAACAACCACCTGCATGTGAACATTCTGCCGCGCAACCCGGACGAATATGCCCAAGGCCGGGCGCTGTATCTGGACTGGGCGCGCGAGGTCGTCTCCATGGGCGGTTCCGTATCGGCCGAACATGGGATCGGTAAACTGAAGAGGGCGTTTCTGGAATTGATGTACGGCCCCGAAATGATTGACGAAATGCGGGCGCTCAAACGAGTCTTCGACCCCCAGGGACTCCTGAATCCAGGCAACCTGTTCGAAATATAACTCGCACTCGAAAGTACCCGGTTGCGAATCCGAAACGTCAGAACGCGCCTTCAGGAAGAGGGGCTGGCGTCTTTTCCCCGATTCTGTTCGTGGAGTTTTTCGAGCAGAAAGAACGTGTACGCGTCCACCAGACGGATGCGGGGCTCGGCCTCACGCGCCTTGTCGAAAGTCGCCTTGTGCCACGACGGGGACTTCAGGATCGTCCGGACGAAAAAGAAATGCGGTCCCTGCGCCGGTTCGCTCTGAGTCAATCCCACAAGACCGCGCGCGGCTTCTTCCGGCGATTGAGTATGGAAATCGTTACGCATCTGAGTCACAGGCATCTGTCCCTTATGCAGGACCTGGCGGGGCACCTTCTGTCCCACCAGACCATCTGGTGAGAACTCGAGGTAACCATCCAACCCCCTCTCCCCCATCCCGGGCGCGTGACCATCAATCGCGAAGCCGGTAATGGAGAGGTCGTAGCGCTTGAAATACGCCTTGTTGTGCGCGATCCACACGTCCCATCCGTCGGCTGTCCCCGCATCCTTACGCTGGTTTTCCGAAAGCATGCCCGGATTCAGGTACCCGGCGCCACTGTCCCCGGAAATAAACCAGTCCTGCGGCGACTGTTTTGTACGCGCATAGTTCAGGACGTGGGGTGCCCGCTGATCGAGGTTCGGATTGAACGCCCAGGAACAGGGAATCTGACCGCGCGCGGGATCCTTCCAGAACTCCGGTACGATTCGCTGCAACCAGGCGGAGGAATCGTAATCGCCCATGTAAACAGCCACATAATGATACGGCGCCACCTGACCGTCCGGCAGGACATACCCCTGCGTCTTGAGGGTTTCGAGGGTCGGTCTGGGGTTCTGCGGATAATGGTCCTTCAGCGGGAAATGCGTGTAGAAGGACGCGTTGGCCATGCCGGAATAGCCCAGCGCGTCGGCGTCCATGATGCCGTTGTATTGCGAGATGATCTGCGCATACTTCCACTCGGTGTCCACACCGTCGTGTTTGCTTCCCGCGCCGGGGTGGCTGGTGTACTTCCAGATCCAGGGGGTGAAGCCGCCGATCTGGAGGATCTTGCCGTTCGCACGCTTCCAGGCGGAGAACAGAAGGGAACGCAGGGTCTCGACATCCGTCCCCGGCTTCTGCGCCGGATCGTCCACGGGCGCTTCCTCGGGCCAGACGTGCAGGTCGAAGAAGAAGGCCTTTTTCGAGATGAAGTAATCGTGATTGGTCACGGTGGCATTGCTGAACGAACTGGCAGCGGGATTCTTCAGCCAGTAGGTGTCTATGTAATAGGCCAGATAGCCGGGATCGCACAGACCAGCGTCCAGAAAACGCTGTTTCGCCCAGAGGTAGGCGTCACACTTCGCGCTGCCCGTCGAGTTCAGATCTGTCCCCGGAATCTTTCCCTTCCCCGTAAAGAGCGGAGAACCATCTGGCTGGTAGAGTTTGAAAGCGTCCTTCAAGAATGGCAGATCGAGCGCCAGAACACGCTGACAGACACTCTCAGAAACCGGATCGAAACGCAGGCACAGACGGTCCTCAACCCCGGCCACCGTGCTGGCCAGGTTTGAAGTGGCCCAAACGTCTTCCCTGTAAAGAACCACCCCTTTGAGTTCCTGCTGAAACTGACGCAACAGGGCTTCGAGGGAGTCGAGCCGGACCACCTCGCGCCCGGCCAGCCAGTTGCCCGGTTCACGCAACCAGGAGAACCAGAAGTCGTCCACCGCCGTATCGAACCGCACAAACAGAACCGCCTCGTGGCGGTTGACTATCCCCTGCAACGAAGCGACCAGATGGGCCGTGTCCCACGCGCGCCGCGCCTGAACCGGATCGCCCAGATTCAGACGGGTCAGTTCGGTCATGTCGAAGAAATAGATCCTCGGCGTTGGAGGATTCTCCGCCCGAACCGTCCTCGATCCGAGCATTTCCTCTCCTCCCCAAAGAAAAACCAGAAGAATCAGGGACAGCCCAATGAAACTTCGAGAACTCGTCATTCCTTACTTCTTCTCCACCATTTCTTCCCCCACACAAAACAGGGTTTTATTCGTCCGAATGAACAGTTCTCCATCCGCAATCGCGATCGTCGCACAGGAGGAATCCCCTCCGCCCATTTCGATCTCCGAGAGGATCTTGAACTCATCCCCCGCCTTCAGGACGACCACCCGGCCCTTCATGTTGAGGCAATAGATCTTGCCGTCGGCGGCCACGGGCGAACTGCGGAAGAATGTGTCCCCACCCAGTTCTCCCTGCCAGATCTGCTCGCCCGTCTTCGGGTTCAGGCACTGGATCGTTTTTCGCGCGTCGTGGACGATGTAGAGACGGTCGCGGTAATAGAGAAGCGACGGCGTGTCGGACGATTCCACCTTCTGCGTCCAGGTCAGAGCATTGAAAGGAATCTCTCCCTTCGGTTCCTGCGGAATGGAAAGAGCAAACGGCATCCCCCACTTTCCCTGTGTCCCGAAAACCGTCCCGTTTTCAACCACGGGTGACGGCACCAGGGGTTTGTGGTTGGGATGCTCGGGGTAGTAACACACGCGCCAGAGTTCCGCGCCGGTCTGGGGATTGTGGGCGGTGAGGTAATCGCCCCCGGCCACGAGGATTTCCTCACGTCCGTGGACGTTATAGGGAATGGGCGTCGTGTAGGCTTCGAGCGATTCATCGTTGGCGTCGCTGGGGCGTTTCTGCTTCCAGAGATCCTTTCCCGTCGCGGGGTCCAGACAGAGCAGATACCCCTGCGCCGGCTCGGCAGTCGCCCCCGGCAGGCTCCAGTCATAGGGTTTTGTCCGCTGCATCACGGCCAGGTAGAGTTTATCCTTGTAGAGCAGAGGCGAGGAACCGAAATCCCACATCAGGAACCAGGGGCCTTCCTCCTTCTGGAGATTTCGGGTCCAGAGGATGTCCCCTTTTTCGTCGAACGCGGCAAAATCCCCCGTTCCATAGAGAAAGAAACTCCGCTTGCCGTCGCTCACCGGCGAGGGGGACGCCCAGGTGTTCTGCATCCGGCACTTGCGGTCGGTCGTGGCGATCGGTTTCTTCCAGAGAGTGTCCCCTTTATCCCGATCGAGACAAAGCGCCACCAGGGCTGTTTTATTCCCGGCCTTTTCCGTCGCGCTGATGTAAATCCGATTCCCGATCACAATCGGGGTCGCGGCGTCTGGACCGGGCATGGCCTGACTCCAGAGCACCTTTTCCGTGGGGCTGAACCGCTCGGGCAGGTGGGTTTCCTCGGCAGAACCGTCATAGGACGGCCCGCGCCAGTTGGGCCAGTCCCCCGCCGAAACAGGCAGGATCACCCCGACGGCCAACAATCCCAACACGCCCGCCATTCGAATGCGTCGTCCCCAGATTTCCGAAAGACCCGATTTTATCATGGAATAGAATCCTTTCGCTATTACTGGACCTTCTGTTTGGCAAAACAGAACAGCGCCTCACTCGTCCGGATGAAAATTTTCTGATCGGCGATGGCCACCGAAGCACTGCTTAAGGAGCCCCCCAGATCGGCCTTTGCAAGGACTTCAAACTGGTCGCCCGCCTTGAGCACCACAACCTCGCCCTTCATGGAGACACAGTAGATCTTACCGTCCGCGCTCGCGGGGGAGCCGCGCATGGTTCCCTGAACCTTGGCGTCTCTGGCCAGATCGCCTTCCCAGATTTTCTCGCCCGTTTGAGGATTCAGACAGGTCACGACCTTCCGGTTGTCGTGAACCAGGTAAAGCCGTCCCTGATAATAAAGCGGCGTGGGGGTATCGGTGGTGGTCCCCTTGTACTGCCAGGCCAGTTTTTCGAAGGGCAGAACCCCCTTGGCATCCTTCAAAACCGGAAGTCCGAAAACCAGATCGAACTTGGGCCGGGCGATGATGATCATGCCATCGGCCACCACGGGTGACGGCACGATCCGCCAGAACGCCTTGTGCTCGGGACTGTAACAGAAACGCCAGTACTCCTCGCCCGTCTCCGGGTTGTGCGCGGTCAGGTAATCGCCGCCCAGCATCAGGAGTTCCTCGCGGCCGTTGTTGTCATAGGGCACCAGTGTGGTATAAGCCTCCAGCGATTCGCCACTCGAGTCGCTGGGACGAACCTGTTTCCAGAGATCCTTGCCTGTCACCGGGTCCAGACACAGCAGATACGACTCGCTGGCGGCCGGACCGCCCTTGGGAGTGTAATCGTACGGTTTGACGGTCTGCATCACCACGATATAGAGTTTGCCCTTGTAGAGGGAGGGACTCGAACCGTAGTCCCACATGATGTTCCACGGACCAAAGTCTTTTTGAAGGTTCCGGGCCCAGAGTTGTTTCCCCTCTGCGTTGAACGCGGCCAGATCGCCCGTTCCATAGAGAAAAAAAGCGTTCTTGCCGTCACTGGCGGGCGAAGGAGACGCCCAGGTATTCTGAGGCCGGATGGTCCGTTCCGTCGTCGCCACCTGATTTTTCCAGAGCGTCTTGCCCGTGTCCCGATCCAGACAGATCGCAAACAGGACCGTCCCTTTTTCCTGCTTTTCCGCGGCATTGACAAACACCCGGGAACCGATCACCACGGGCGTGGCGGACCCGTCATCCCCCTTGAGGGGAACACTCCACAGGACATTTTCCGTCGGACCGAATTTCTCGGGCAGATTCGTTTCATCGCAGGAACCGTTATAGTGCGGCCCTCGCCAGTTGGGCCAGTCCCCCGCGCCGACATTCGAAACCAGAATCAGAACCAAAAAGAGTCCCACGAATCGGACCCCTGCATTTCCAGTCGTTCGACTCCCGCCATTCCTTGTGTCGTTCATGGAATTTCGTCCTTTCCCGCACTTATAAAAATTGAACCGACCGCGCCACCTTATGCGACACGGTCGGAAAAGTCGAATCAAAATTCCACAAAATACCCGGAAAAACACCGGTCGCCCCACTAAAACAACCCGACAATTCGACCGTTCGCATCAATATCCACCCGGTTCCCGGCCGGTTCCGCGGGCAGGCCCGGCATGGTCATCATGGTCCCACACAACGCGTAGAGGAATCCCGCACCCGCCGACAGACGCACCTCACGAACCGGCACCCGGAAACCGGTCGGACGCCCCATCAGTTTGGGCTCATGACTGAGCGAAAGGTGCGTCTTCGCCATGCAGATGGGCAGATGGCCGAATCCCCATTTTTTATATTGGGCAATCTGGGCCTGGGCCTGCGGCAGGATCTCCACTCCGTCGCCACCGTAGATTTCCCGCACGATTGTTTCGATCTTCTCCTCGACCGGCATTTCATCCGGATACAGCAGTTTGAACTCGCCGGACATTTCGGCGGCCCGCACCACCGCCTCGGCCAGTTCGCGTCCGCCCTCGCCGCCCCGGGCATGCATTTCGTGGTGGACCGCCGCTTCGACCCCAAAACCGCGCGCGGCTTCCTTGATGGCGGCGAGTTCGGCTTCCGTATCGGAGGGAAAACGATTGATCGCCACCACCACCGGAATCCCGTGTTTGTGAACATTCTCGATCTGTTTCTGGAGGTTCGGCAATCCCGCCCGGAGCGATTCGAGGTCTTCCTGAACCAGCCCGTCGGGCAACGGTTTTCCCGGAACGATGCGGAACTTGCCACTGTGGGCCTTGAGCGCGCGCACCGTACACACCAGCACCGCTGCGGCGGGCTTCAGACCGCTGG
>Ga0116171_10002110_pt1 | contig 19172 bp, 17 predicted proteins | sample AD_JPNHW2_MetaG_FD_89798 | JGI IMG/M metagenome (GOLD analysis project Ga0116171, IMG submission 89798) | Active sludge microbial communities of municipal wastewater-treating anaerobic digesters from Japan - AD_JPNHW2_MetaG | ecosystem: Engineered > Bioreactor > Anaerobic > Digestate | place... | reverse complement strand
TCCCACGTCTTACAAAATGCAGACAGTGGGAAAAGAGGACAGGTACACGGTGATGAATATCAAAAAAGTAAAATTCGACCAGGAGATCCCTGATTCTGTATTCAGCCTGCAGAACCTTAAACGGAAATAGTTATGAACCGCTCTGAAACAATAAAACTTGTATTCGGCCTGGCATGGCGCAACGTCTGGAGAAACAAAAGACGTTCGTTACTTACCTTCCTGACTATAATGGCCGGGTGTACAATGATACTGTTTATGCGGTCGCTGCAGAACGGGGGTTATAAGCAGATGATTGAAGACAGCCTGGCGCCGCTCACCGGTCATGTGCAGGTGCACGAAAAGGGTTTCTGGAAAAACAGCACTCTTGAGTATGCGTTTATGGATAATGCGCTACTCCTGGGAAATATAAAAAAGATGAATGAAGTGAAAGAGGTTTCCCGCAGGATTCATGCGGGTGGACTGCTTATTTTCAAAGACTTTACAGCGGCCGCCGAAATAATCGGAATCGAACCTGCTAAGGAAAAAAATATTATTACGTTGCAGAATTATATTCTGCCCGGCGGCAGGTTCCTTGGTGATGGTGACAGAACGTCGATTGTAATGGGAAATGTCCTGGCTAAGAATCTTGGCGTGAAGACCGGGGATACTATTGGTATTTTTTCCCAGGGATTTGACGGATCAATTGCCACCGGGTATTTCACTGTGTCCGGTATATTCAGATCTCCAAATCTTGCATACAACACGGGGCTTGCGCTGATTTCGTTTCAGCAGGCTGATGAAACTTTTTCAATGTCAGGGTATGTCAGTTCATATACAATTCGTGTTAATGAGACTGATGAAGCCATTCCGGTTCGTGACAGGATAAGGTCGATGGCCGGCAATGAACTTGAAGTAATGTCATGGGACGAGCTTATGCCTGAGGTGCTGCAGTTCATAGCAATGGACAGGGTGAGCAGCCATATCTTTGTTTTCATCCTGTACATGATAGTGGCATTCGGGATACTTAATACAATACAGATGTCTGTTTACGAAAGGATCAGGGAACTTGGCATTATGCTTTCGATAGGTACAAGCCCGTTCAGGGTTTTTGCCATGGTAATGACAGAGTCTGTGATAATAGCAGGTATTGGTATTGCAGCCGGGCTTGTTTCGGGATGGGCTCTCTGTTATTACTTTACAATAAATCCCATGGATTTTTCAGCATACCAGGCAGAGGTGGAGATTTACGGCATGTCCACTCTCATGTATTATGCCGAAATGCGGGCCGGGGATTTTATCAGCTGTACATCTGTTGTGCTGTTCCTGGCATTATTGTTCACTTTCTTTCCTGCGTGCAGGGCAGCGAATCTTGATCCTGTGCGTGCAATAAGACATCTGTAGGTGATGACATGATTCTTTATATTAAACTGGCATGGAGAAATATCTGGAGGAATAAAAGGAGGTCTCTTGTAGTCATCACCTCCATAGGCATGGGCGTTTTCCTGATGATAATCACAATGTCCATTGTAAACGGCATGAACTACCAGATGATCGATAACACAATAAGCACTTCGCTTGGTCATGTCTCAATACATAAAAAAGGATTTATTGAAAACATTAAACCCTCGTACTCGTTTAAACCTTCACCCGGCATATATGAAAAAATAATCCGTACCGGCCATGTAACCGGTGCTGCATCAAGGATCAAGATACAGGGCATGGTGCGTTCAAGCGAGGCTTCGCAGGGAGTGGTCATAACAGGGATCGATCCTTTAAAGGAAAAAACAGTATCGGAGCTTTTTAAGTATATGGTCGAGGGGCAGGGTGAAGGCTACCCGGATAGTACAGACCGGGAATGGATTGTAATTTCTAAACAGACCGCGGAAAAACTTGACCTTGTCCCCGGTGACAGGCTTGTTCTTATGTTCCAGGATGCTGATGAACAGATTGTCGCTGAGTCATTTTATGTAAGGGGCATCTTCGTTTCCCCCATAGACACTTTTGACAAATTCACTGTGTTTACAGGGATTAAAAAGCTGCAGTCGATCGCGGCAATGGGGAGTTCGATATCGGAGATAAGTATAAGGACTGAAACCAGGAATGATGCTATTGGTGTCTGCGATACTGTTAAAGGATTTACTGCCGACCCCGGAATTGAAACTGTCACATGGCAGCAGATGGCGCCTTCAATGGTAAGCGCGATCAGGCTTTATGACGCGCTCATGTTTATCTTCTTCGGCATAATATTTATCACTGTAATATTCTCAGTGGCCAACACCATGATAATGGCAATTATGGAAAGGTTCCATGAAATCGGTGTGATGAAATGTATAGGCACCAGGCCGCTCAACATCTTTATTATGATAACTTCAGAAGCAATCAACCTGGGACTCGCAGGTATGGCCGCAGGCCTTGCAGCGTCCGTTATACTTGTTGAAATTTTTGCCTATACAGGTATGGACCTCTCAATATTTTCTGAATCAATGAGGATATGGGGCACGGGAAGTGTGATCTACCCCCTGCTTATGATTAAGGATATAGTATCGAGTGTGATTATAGTCTTTATGACTGCGGTAATTTCATCGATCTATCCGGCCATCAAGGCAGCGCGAATCAAACCTATGGAGGCGTTGAACTTTTTATGAAAAAGAGTGATAAGCAGCCTGTTATCGAGGCAAAGGGGATATACAAGGCATATAATACGGATGGACTTGCTGTTCATGCGCTTAACGGTGTTGACCTTACAATAAAATCAGGAGAGTTCACTGCCATTGCCGGGCCATCCGGTTCGGGCAAGACCACGCTGCTGAACATTATAGGCGGCATAGACAGGCCGGGAAAGGGTGATATACATGTTGCGGGGAGTGACCTGAACACAATGAATAACAGGCAGCTTTCAGACCTCAGACTTTATAAAATAGGTTTTATTTTCCAGGCATACAACCTGATCCCGGTATTGACTGCAATTGAAAACGTGGAGTATATCCTTCTTCTCCAGGGCGTTGATAAAACTGAAAGGCGGCACAGGTCTGAAGCGATTCTCCGCGAAGTGGGACTTGATAAAGAGATAAACAGGAGGCCCGGCGATATGTCCGGCGGCCAGCAGCAGAGGGTTGCCGTAGCGCGTGCCATGGTCTCCGAGCCCGAACTTATACTTGCAGATGAACCTACCGCGAACCTTGACCAGAAGACTGGATCCGCGCTCCTTGACCTTATGAAGGAGCTCAACCGGAAGAGAGGAACAACCTTCCTCTTCTCGACCCATGACAGTATGGTGATGAAGCGCGCCGACAGGCTGATTAACCTCAGCGATGGAAAGATTGCAGGCGGGAGGAAAAGGTAGGTGCTAAGATTTACCGGACTTTTCTGTTTTATCATTGCGCTTGCCCTGTTTATGCCTGTACCTGCTTTAACACAGGAAGAGGTACAGGATGAAATTGAAGATTCGGGTTATGCCGAATGGAGCGCTGAACTGCGCGGAAGCTACAGGAACCTCTTCATATACCAGCGCACTGATGAGTTCATAAAAGATTCATCATCAATACCGCGGGACAAAAAGATGATTGCAGACCTTAACCGCTTAAGTTTCTCCCCTGAAATTTCATATGGAGAGAACTTCACATTCCATACTGACATGGACATGGAGGCGATATTTTCGAACTATAACAGGACAACACCCTTTGACCTCTACTGGCGCGAATCAGACTATAATGATTTTACAAAACCTTTATCTGAACCTGTTTATAACCGCAGCTTATACCTTTCGGGCGGAATCAGGAATATTTATATTAAAATGGCGAAGGGTGAATTTACAGGAACAGCCGGCAGGCAGCAGGTCCGTTTTGGAAGCAGCAGGCTATGGAATCCCCTTGACCTTCTGAACCCCTTCTCGCCTGTACATGTTGAGGGAAACGACGAACAGAAGGGCATAGACGCGCTGCGGATTGACTGGTACCCGGGTGAATCCACTGAATTTACATGTTTGATTAATCCGGTTCGTGCAAATGATGAGTTCACTGAAACTGATTTTCAAAGCAGCAACTATGCGGTTCGCTTGCAGACCGGGATAAGCGAGGTTGATGCTGCTCTGCTGGCCGCTTATACTGCGAAGAGGAGAAATGCCGGTTTCGATTTCCAGCTTACAATTTTTGACGGGATGCTTACCGGGGTTGTTCTCTGGTCAGATCCACAGGATGGTAAAAGTTATATACAGTGCGGTTCGGGATACGAGTATACTTTTACCAGCGGATTATATTTTCTCGTTGAATATTTTTACAACAGCCTCCCAGTCAACGATGACACAGAACTTCAGGCTGCAATATTCAATATGAATACATCGGGAGTTGACTCCGGTAACTATTATGTTCTTGCCAACAGGATCATAACATTTAATTCACATTATCTTTCTGCAGCCGCAGGGTATGACTTGCATCCGCTGCTCAGGGGCGAACTCTTTGCCATATATGATTTCCAGGGCGGCGGACTCTTTATGAATTTTTCGTTAAAATTAAACGCAATGCAGAACCTTGATCTTACCGCAGGTGCGATCTGTTCGATGGTCAATGAAAACGGAAGGGTCTCTGACTTTATATCTTATAACAAAAAACCGCTCTTATATGCCTCTGCTGATTTATACTTCTGATACGTTAACAGACATGGCAATAATGCCCGAGATATATGTCTATTTGGATCCGAATTTGATGTTAGCAGATTTCATGCCGAAAATACAAATCTATTTTTCAAAATATTATATAATTGATTTTATTAGTTTAATGCGTATTCTCTGGTAGAAATCAGGCTGAACCAGGTTATGATCAGACTGAAAAAATAGAGCTACCGAAAGCTGAAGAGAAATTGATGCTGCAATATAAACAGGATAAAAAACCGCACCGGAATGATTGAAGCGGTTAATGTTTTAACAGCTTCAATTGAAGAGGAGTACAATTTCTAATGCTCGGAATGGCCTGTGCGCCCACCTTTGAAAACAGACAGATCAACCGGGAACCCGGATATAAACAGGTTTGACTGAGCCTTGGCTATTACACGGTCCCCTTTTGTGATTTCACCTACTGCGTGGAGAACAGTTTTGCCTTCACGGTATATATATGCTTTCACCTTTACCGTATCACCTGCATGTGCTGTTCCAAGGTAATCCATGGTAAAGTTTGTTGATAAAAATTGTTTATCATAACCAAGGGTTGCGCATGCGTATCCCATTGCGTCATCAAGGAGTGCGCACTGGAATCCGCCGTGAAAATATCCTGCAGGATTTGTCATGTCGCGGGTGACTTTTATTTCAGTGGCATACAGGCCCCGTTCCACTTCTGTTATTGTTCCGCCCATCCATCGCGAGAGGCATGGTATGGGGAATTCCTTCAGGTCTTTGCCTGTAAAATATTTTATTATTTTTATTATTTTATCTGAAAGTTCCTCTGAGTATGCTTTTTTTGGCTTTTCCATGTGTTCCCCCTGAGTCATGCCTAATTCCATTTTATGCCTGCAAAAGTTCAAGAATTATTCATATTGACAGCTCATTATTAAATAAAGGTTTTGTAACAAATGTAAATATAATCTTGACTAATAATATATATGAAGTTACTGTTTAATAAGTATCTTCAGGAAAGGGTAATTATGAAAAGGATTTTTAAATCAGTATTATATATAGGAATTTTACTTTCGGTTTTTGCCGCCGGGTGTGAATATAAGGCGGAGAATAATGATTATTACAATTTTACAATTATCGGAAATGGCGATTCATTCCATGGATCTTATAAGATAGATAACGAAAGCGTAGTTAATTTTTTAAGTGAGCAGAGGGGGGATTATTATCACGTTTATGAAAAGAATCTTACATCACCGGGTGTGATTACTGTAACAGCAGATGGGAATAGTAATTTAGTTACTTCTTTAAGGATATATATTTATCAGGGTTCAGAGGTTGTTGCTTCGGCCAGTAAATACCAGGTAGATAATGATCCAGTTGGACTGGAACTCACATATACATTTAACTCTTCAGACACCAGTACCAAATAAACTTTTTTTCAGAAATTCTTTGTACTAAACAATCTTCATGATTCTGGCGCAAAGGACTGTAGCGTTACCCCGCAGCGGGCGGGTATAAATTTTTGCAGGTACAGGTCATTGCCTGCAAGTAAGGCTGTTTTTTCCGCCCGCGAGGAGTTTAAGCGGAAGGCCTGACCGGTGCAGCGGCCTGTATTTTGATCCTGTTTATGTTCATCTGCACCGGGTGCGCCCAAATCTTTATTGACATTCCTGTTTATCAATAGAATATTATGTCATATTATATGCAGTTTTGATCCCGGCATGCCGATATATTTAATATACCGGTCTACCGGGCTATTACATTTATGGATGCATCCGAATGAGTGTTAAACGATCTCTCCTTTTTATGTATATTTTCATTTTTTTTGCAGCCCCGTTTTCTGCCGTATTCCCGGCTGACAGGGATTTTGTCAAATTTGAAGCAGCCAAGGAATACTTCCACAAGGGGATGATCTATTTTAATAACATGCATTACCTTGCCGCTGCCGATTTTTTCAGGAGGGCTGTTGGTGAATACCCGGACTATTACAGCGCAAGAGACTATCTTGCCAGGTCATATAAACTTTCAGGTTTCAGGGAGAGCGCCCTTGCCGAACTGTACAAGGTGATGGACATTGAACCTGATAACCTTGCAACAAAAAACAGGATTGAAAGCCTGCTCTACAGGAGTTCTCAGTATAACAGTGAAGATGGCGGCAGCTATGTGCTCCAGGCATCATACGACGCTTCAAAGATGAAGCGGTTCGGTTTCCCTGACGCCACAGACATGACCGTTGATGATGACCGCAACCTTTATGTTGTTTCATTTTCAACTACAAGGCTTGTCAAAATTGATCCCAACGGCAACGGTACTGACATACTGCGCCCGGGTCTGACCGGTTCCTTTTACGGCATCGACTACCGCGATAAAATGCTCGCAGTAACAGATTTTAAACAGGACAGGGTTTTTATCATCACTCCGGCTGGTAAAGTACTTAAAGAATTCGGCGGAAGCGGAAATTCTGAAGGCCTCTTCCACGGGCCCGAGGGTGTATGCTTTGACAATAAAGGATTCATTTACGTGGTCGATGCGGGCAACTACAGGGTGCAGAAGTTTGATACTAACGGAAAGTTTATTCTCAGTTTCGGTAAACGCGGCGAGTATGAGGGTGAGTTTGAACACCCATCGGATGTTGTATGTCTTAACGACATGCTCTATGTGACAGATGTTACCAACAGGAAGGTTGCAGTATATGACCTGTACGGCAATTATGTTAGTGACCTTAAAATAGATGAGGTGGTTTCGCCCAGGGGAATTACAGCAAAAGAAAACAGGCTCGTTATCTCCGATCAGAAGAACGGTGTTATCCTTTACGATCCTGTAACCGGCGCGAAGTCTGTTTTTAATTCATGGGAGAACGATGGTTCGTTCCGAAGGGCCCAGAACTGTTTCATCGATCCGGATGGTTTTTTCTATGCCCTGGATTCAGTTGTGAATACTATTTACGTGTTTTCGCCTGTGGAAAAGCAGTATTCCAACCTGGAGATAGAGGTCACCAATGTAGATGTGGCGAGTTTCCCTGTTGTGGCCTTTTACGTGAATGTGCGCGGACGTGACGGCAGGCCTGTTTACGGCCTTGGCAGGGATAACTTTAAGCTTGTTGAGGATAATTCGGTCATTACTACGACACATAGCGATTACCTGAAAAACAGGAAGTCGGGCGCATCGATTGTTTTTGCCGTTGACAGGTCGGATTCCATGAGGCGCAGCCATAATGAGGTTCCCTGGTTCGCGGATTTTATACTTAAAAGTATGAGGAAGAATGATTCGATCGAGGTGCTGAACTTTAATGACCAGGTATGGAAAGGGAGCGACTTTGACTGGAGCAGGCGGAGAACCCTTGATGTGCTGGGTAAAGAGGATTATGGTATCGGCAAAAAGACTGGTTCCGCTCTGTTCCAGGCTATCACGGATGTCTCCTCAAGGCTTGACAGGCGCGGCGTTGTTCTTCTCACTGACGGTACGCTAACACCTGACTCTTTCGTACAGTATACCCCTGATATTATCATAGACTATGCCAGGGAGCATTACATCCCTGTTTACATAATATCGCTGAAACAGCCTGATCCTGAACTTGCACGCATCGCAAATTCAACCGGAGGCCGTGTAATACTGCCGGGAGATATCGACAGCCTTAGAAGACTTTATCCCGACATAAAAAATTCGAATGAATATCGCTACATACTTGTCTACAACACATTTAAACTTCCGTCATTCAGGGGCTGGTGGGCCGATGTGAAACTTGAAGTGAACTACAAGGGGCAGACCGGGACAGAGTGGGGGGGATACTTTGTACCATAACAGCGATTCAATGTACAGACCCAGGCTTGCGATGGTCGAAAAACTTCAGCAGAAAGGAATAACATCGGGATCAGTTCTTGAGGCGATGCTTAATGTGCCGCGACACATGTTTGTCTCTGACGCGCTCTGCTACAGGGCTTACGATGATACATCCCTGCCGATCGGTTTCGGCCAGACGATTTCAACTCCTTCAGTTGTGGCATCAATGGTCCAGTCTCTTAAACTGACAGGTGATGAAAAGGTTCTTGAAATCGGTTCAGGTTCGGGTTACCAGGCGGCGGTGCTGTCCGAGCTTTCAGAAAATGTTACTGCCATGGAAAGGATTCCCGAACTTGCAGAGAGGTCAAGGGCTGTACTCGGTTCTCTCGGCTGCAATGTAAAGATTTTAACCGGTGACGATTTTAATGACATAGAATCAGTTTTTGACAGGATAATTGTAGCTGCCGGAGTTACCGTGATGCCCTATGACCTGCTGGAAAAGCTTGAACCCGGAGGGATACTGGTGATTCCGGTAAACGAGAATGGACGAGGTCACAGGATAAAAAGGTTTGTACGTAAAAAAGATAATGATTTCTTTGAAGAGGTCATCGGCATGGCGACATTTGTGCCGTATATAACTGCTGAAAGGCCTGTGTAATCAGTCTGCGAGTATTATTTTAACAAGCCATTCCATAGCCTTAACTTTCTGTTTTTCACCGCCTGCCTCGTTACCATCGTCAGGATAGACTTCGATAACCTTGTTGCACTGCAGCCTGTTGAAAATACCAAGTACGCATTCAGGCGGCGCAATCGTGTCGTTAAGTCCTGAAACAAACATTGCGGGGCATTTTAGCCGTTCCGCGAAGTTGTTAATGTCAAAGTATGAAAGGTTTTTCTTTATCTGCGGCTTTTTTCCCTTCTGTATGTTTATGATGTCATTGATTTCGTGTGCGGCATCGCTCTGCGATATATTCTGGCTGAGCGGAAGGTTGCAGAACAGGGGGGAATCCATCACTATTGCGCCGACCCTGTTTGAAGTAACAGCTGCGAAGAGGCCGGCTGCAGCACCGAAACCCTTGCCTGATATTCCTACCTTGCTGCAGTCTACAAAGCTGATCAGCCTTAAAAAGTCTATTGACCTGTATACATCGAGATAAACCGAGCGTGCGTAATATGTTTCAAGATCGATTATATTCTCAATCATGTAACCGAGCGGACGCTCCTCCTCCGGAGCCCTGTTTTCAACAATTTCATGACCGCGGATGATCAGGAACAGGTGCGCAACATTTTCATTCAGGTGACGTACAATGCTTTTATCGATGAAGCTGTTGTAATCGTGAAGATGGATTATAACACGGACCCTGGTTTTCTTTTTTGGCGCATACAGCAGGCCTTTTATGCGGGCTTTAAGAAAGCCGTTATATGATATGTCGTATGCCTTGAACCGGACAGTAGTTTTTTTTGTGTTTTCATGCACTTCGGGTTCGATGGGAACTTTCCGTATTTCGGCAATGGACTTTTCCCAGAACCTGTCGAAGTCCGGTTCTGCATCTGTTTTGGGCAGGTTCATGAAGTAATGGTCAAAAGATCTGATCGCCATGTTATGCCCCCCCGGATATTCTGTGCAGGTAGTAATAATTTGAACTGAATAAAAAATATACCGCTGCAGTAATTAATGCACAGAGTGCGAGAATAAAAATGAAGAGTCCGATATGATAGAATGGCCTGCGGAAAAGGTACAGAACGATATACTTTGTATCGCGGCCTTCTTTTTTCAGTTTAGATGATATTGTTATGATTGAGTAGGCCAGGATAAACAGAATAAGCAGGATGAACATAAGTTTAATCAGGTTATTGAATGAAGGGACATCGCTGATCGCAAACATTGTCAGCGGAAACACCACAAGGTCCATGAGCAGGGTACTGATAACCGCGGCTATTATAATAAATCCTGAAATTGAAACAAGATCCCTGATCCTGCTGCCGAAGCTCTTTGAATCGAGTTTATTGTTCACGCTGGTCCTCTTTATCTTCGGTAGATTCTTCAATACCCTTGTAGTCCTCCTCTTTGGTTTTTTCGATAATACCTTTTTCCTCGAGGATTTTGCGGGCAGCTTTTCTTACGCTGTTGCTTGGATCATTATTCATTTTATATTTTATTATGTCAATTGTTCTTTCGTCGTTGAAATCTTTTAAGAGCCGGAGTGCCTTGAGCCTCACATTCGTGTTGTCGCTTCTCAGTGAATCCATGAGCAGCGGTATAGCCTCCTTGTCGCCCATCTCGGCTAAAGCTGCCACAGAGTTTATGTAGAGGTCATAATATTTTTTCTTTTTCCCGAATGGGAAAGAATCAATCTCTCTGATAACAGCTTTAATGTCGGGTGCGGCTTCGTTCAGTTTTAATTTCGCAATCGATTTAACAGCGTAGGAGCGCATAATCATTTCCTGCTCATCATCCTTGTATATTTCCAGAAGGAAGTCCTTCTGGGCTGCTGAACCGTTTTTCCCGATAAAAAGGAGAAGTTTTTCGCGGGCAATTTTTGAATTTTTTGTGTCCTTGACCGCTTCTACTGCGAATGCGGCCAGCTCTGAGGCGCCAAGTTCATCAAGCGCTGTGATGATCGCGTCTGTAAGGTTTGAGTCCTTGGTAAGATCCTGTTTTTTGATCATCTCTATTAGTTTAGGTTTCGCTTCGGCTGCCTTGATCCTGCCGATGGCAAAACACGCGGCAATCTGCACATCTTCTGATTCATCATCAAGCGCCTTGATCAGCGCTGCGCCTGCGCCTTCAACTTTAAGATCGCCGATAACAGTTATGGCAGTTTTACGTATCTCCATGTCGTTATCATTCTGAATTATATCCAGCAGGAGGGTGGTAAGTTTTTTCTGGATTGTTTTATCCTGTATATTCTTTATCTGGTTGATCGCTATCTTGCGGTCTTTCTGTATCCCGAACTTTAACGTTGTTTCAATATTCCCGGCCTTTTTATTTTCATCAGCAGGTTCCTTTGCCTTCTTGTCCTGTTTTGATTTATCATCTGTTTTGGACTTGTCCCCATTTTTGGTGTCAGTGGTTTTCTTATCATCAGGTTTCCCGGTTACAGCTTTGGAGTCCGCGGCTTTATTATCCTTTTTTACCTTTGTTGCGGTTTTGTTTGTATCATCGGCTGCAGTCGTCTGCGCATAGATCCCGGTTGCAGCAAAAAGAAACAATGCAGCTGCGAGTATCGTGATAATGTATTTTGTTATTTGTACCATGTTTTGCCGCTCCGGGGAGAATAGATTTTGATTTGATTCCATGAATTAAGAACATATATTTAACATTTTGTTTCAATTATCGGCTTAAAGGAGTATCTGTTGAGGAGATTTTGGGAAAACAATTATTGTGAACGCAGTATTATTTTATATAATAAATCTTAACAAAATCTGCCGCATCATAACAGGAAGGCTGAAATAAAGATAACCTTGAAAGTTTATGCAGACGTTATTACTTCCAGCGCGGGCGTCCCCTGTATTGGCTGCGTGCAATAAAAAATATGACGATACTGACCAGTATGCCGACAATTGTAAATATCGGAAGGAGAATTGACGTATTCTGCGCCTGCTGCTTTATATTTTCCGGGAACAGAGTGAATATGGGATAGATGAACATAGAGGGTATTGCAAATACAAGCGCGCCCGTCATTCCGCCGGTAAAATTGATCCACCAGAAAAATGTATTTTCATTCTGTGGTGATTTTCTTTTAATCAATAATGACACCATGATCAACAGAAATACTGCTGCGCCCAAAACAAGTACAATCAGCCCCGGTATTTTGAATTCAAATGACATGACTGAAAGATCAGTGGTGAATGATACATCCTCCGGATTTGATTTGCTGTAACTGATGTCTACCTCTGTGCCTGCATCGTGCTTATAGTTTGATGCTGTACTGCTCACGGTTTTAACAACATTACCGTCAGCAGTCCTGAACTCAACAGTTGTGTAATACATTCCCTGCCTTTCGGATACGGATACAACCTGTGCCCTGGTGTGGATTGAATCAGTTTCTGCATGTTTTATAAGTCCGGGAACAACAAATGCAAATACGCACCCGGTTATTATGAATAGTATTGCAAAAGCCAGGAACCCGAACTTACCTTCAAGTATAAAATAAAATGATCTTTTCATGCTTACCTCAACAAAATTTATTAACTATTTTTTTTCCTTTTGCTTTGTATGCTGTTTGGATCTGCAGATTGTACTTTATTTAATCTGCCTGCAAATCCCGCGACAACTGCACATTCCAGCCCGAACGGCAGGTACCCTGCATAACCGGGCATGGGCATTTCGAAAATTTTTAATCCATTAACATATGGTATGCTGTAAATCCATTTTGCAAGGCAGTTTATATTCCACATCTCCCAGAAGAATCCGCAAATCAGTGCTGACAGCGAATAGATTATAACCGGACGCCAGTCGCCGTTTTTTATACCTGAAAAAACTGTACCGCATCCTGATAGTGAAGTGATCGATGTCAATATAAGAAGAGGTGATACCCATAGAAGCGGGAAAAGGATTTCAGGGAATATACCTGTAAATGCAAGACCGCTTCCTGCAATGAACAGGAGAGCAAGTGCCGATGAACGGCTATTTTTAATATTTATCTTTAAGTAATTGTCCATGCCTGCATAGAGTTTCGGGAAACTCTTCAGAAGTTCCCCGGTACTCATTACGGCAGGGAGTACAGTGGAAAATGCAAGCGAGGCTTCGATTATATACCGGCAGACTGAAAGTTCAGCTGAACCGGTGTAGTACCAGTTTGTCGTGAACCTGTTCAGGTATTCGAAAATCCACCAGAATATCGCGCTGAGGGGGAATAACACGGCCATGTATCGTGTACTGTGAGTAATCAGCGAACTCCCTGTGCGCCATAAACATAAGGCGTTTATAATAAGAATGTATGCAAGCCATAATGGCAGGAATGTGAACCTCTGCACGGGCATAAATACGGGAATTCTTGTCCATGCAATAAACCATGCTGCGGCGCAGAGAATCAATCCGCACCAGCCCCAAAGCGGGAACTTTATATTGTTCCGGTAAACCGGTGTGACGGTATTTCTGCTGCGGATTATATGAAACACAGGATGTGAAATCAGTATAAGAAAAGCTGATGTAAGTACAATGAATACCGGGAGCGAGAAAGGTGCATGAACTGTATAGCCTGCTGCAGGAGGCAGCTGCAGGTAATATGAAATTTCATTTCCATTTAAAATTATGCCGGTTAAGGGAAGCAGCAGAACAATGAGTACTGAAATAATTCCCGGTATAAGTGGTGTAATAGGTATTCTCATGGCATATATCTAATGAAAATCTGTGAATATTTCAAAAATTATTATATTGTTCACCAATGGCTCGTGCGGGTGCGTAGCATATACGCCGCGGAACTGATTCCGGTAAAAATTTTTTCTTATGAAGGTGCTTTAATAAGATTTAATAAAGCTTTTTACTGCGGCCTCTATATCGTCCCGCACTTTCCTTGTTTTTTCAAGAATCTCATCACGTTCACCTGTAAATCCTGAAGGGTCACTGAAAGGCCAGTTGAGCTTTAAAGATTTTCCGGGAAACACAGGACAGCGTTCAGCCGCTTCGCTGTGGCATACTGTAATGACGTAGTCAAATGTCATATTATCTTTGTACAGGTCAAAAACACTTTTTGTTTTGTTGCCAGATATATCGATTCCTTTTTCTTTCATAACTTCAACAGCGTCAGGATTAAGTATACCTGGTTCAATTCCTGCACTCATAACATCAAATCTGTCATGCGCATATTGTTTTAAAAATGCCTCAGCCATCTGGCTTCGGGCTGAATTGTGTATGCATAAAAATAGTACTGCTTTTTTTTTCATAAAATCCCCATGACTGATAAACTAATGTTAAATTATTATATTAAGATTAATTTTAAATAAAGATTCTGTTTATTTTTTATGAAAATGCTGACGGTTCTCCAGTTAAATCTTAATTTATCTATGAACCATTTTATTTAAAATAATTGACATAAGCCGTAAATTTAGAATAAATTTTAAGCAAATCTCATGGAGGTACATATGCAGTTAAACGAGGAATCGGCAAAAACAGCACAAAGATTCAGCATAATGTTCACTGTCAGAACAGAGTTCTTCAGCTATTTTGTCATGATACCGCTGCTGTTTATATACTTCACGATAAACCTTGATATATCAATGGTTAACCTGATACTCCTGCTAAAGATACTTGTATTTGTTCTGCCAGTATCCATGGTTACAACATCAATATGGGACCACCTGGAGATAGCCCCGGTTCTAAAATACCTGAAATTCCGCATAAAGGACCAGGCTGTGCCTGATGAGGTCTATGATGCTGCAGTAAAAAGATTCTTCACTCTCACTTATGTGCATTCAATTGGGTCACTGTTAAGGTGGATATTCGGACTGACTATGGCATATATACCTTTTACAATAATGGCTGACCTGTCCAGGGTACAGACCATAAATATATGGCTTACGATGTTCATCGTTCCCCCGCTTGGAATGATGCTCTTCTTCTTCCTCACGGAGAGGATTGTTCAGAAGCTCCTCAATATGGGATTCTTTTCTGAAAAAGAGATTAAGGGCACGGCAATTCATGTAAGTTTCCTGTTCAGAATGATTGTCACAATCAGTGTTATACTAATCCTGCCGGTCATTGCTGTTGTAGGATACTTTATGCTTATACTTGAAAAGGCCGGGGTCCATGGAGGGATTGATCCTGTTAAACTTGGTTTTATTTTATTGTTTGGAATTATTGCTGCCGGGAGCCTCATTTACGGACTTGTGACATCGATCAAGGATAAGGTAAATTTAATCACGATTTATCTCAAGCGCATAGGGCAGGGGGATTTCTCTGCCCGCAGGAGTATAATGGCTGTTGTTGATGATCTTACAAGAATCAACCATGACGTGTTTTATATGAAACAAAACATTGCTGATATCATTAAAGAGATAAGGCAGAATTCCGACCAGCTTGAAAACTCAACAGACGAAATATCGCAAATCACCGAATCGTTCTCCTCCGATACCCAGAACCAGGCTGCAACGGTTGAAGAGATCACCGCAACTATTGAAGAGGTTTCTGCAAGCATGGATAACATCGCGGGAAACACTAAGATGCAGGTTAATGAACTTGAAAAACTTATGTCCAAAATGAACGACCTCACTGACGCCACAAGGAAAATGGAGAGTAAAACTTCAGGAGCTCTGACTCTTACCGAGGATATGTCCGGCCAGGCGAGCAGTGGCGAGGAATCGCTTTCGAAGATGAAAACCACTATGGGAAAAATCAGCGAACGTTCAAAACAGATGAGTTCAATAATAAGTATAATAAACGATATATCAGACAAAATAAACCTGCTGAGCCTGAATGCTTCAATTGAGGCGGCACGTGCCGGTGATGCCGGACGAGGTTTTGCCGTTGTGGCAGATGAGATTTCAAAGCTCGCGGATACCACTGCTTCAAGTGTCAAGGAGATCGGTGCGCTCATTGCCTCAAGCGAATCGGAGATTGAATACGGCCTTGTGATTGTGAATGATGTCGTTGAAAAAATCAGCAGGATAACTCATGGAGTAGGCGAAATCAATAATATGATGGAGAACCTTTCCGGTTTCATGAACAGTCATATTGAATCGAACGAACAGCTTAACCGCGATGTTAACGGAGTCCTCAATAAATCCGGTGAGATCGAAAGTTCCATAACTGAACAAAAAACGGCTATGGCCGATGTTGTTCAGTCTGTCAACAGCATCAATGAACTGACGCAGAGGATCAGTATGGGTTCCGAGGACATAGCACGGAACACAAAAGGCAACCTTCAGATGACAAATACACTTCGTGCAAAAGTAGGGGCATTTATTGTGGAATAGGTTTTCCCTGTACGTGTACAACATGCAGTAACAGGATGCGAAATGCTGCTACATGTGATTTATCTCTTCCATAGCCTTTACAATCAGGGAAACCATCCTGTTGTACTTCATGTCAAGACCTGCAGCCTCGCCTGTTTCAACGATCTTCATGTTGATGCTGTCTATTTCGGTTTTTCTGCCGGATCTGTGATCCTGCAGCATCGAACAGGTGTTTACCGAAGTTTTGCTGCAGATTGAACGTGTTTCTTCAATCAGCATACTTAAATCAAAATCAAGCCCGATGCTGCCGGCTGCAGCAACAGCCTCTTTAAGTATTGATTCCTGGATCTGCAATGCATAAGTATTTTCAAGTATCTGCCCGTTTTTTATACCCAGGATTGTTGCAATGGGATTAATCCCGGCATTTATCAGAGCTTTAAGCCAAACAATACGTTCCGGGTTATCCGAAATATTCACATCGAGCCCGGCTGATACTAAAAGATCAGATACTTTCTGAACCGCCCAGGGAGAAACTCCTCCTATACTCACCGATCCCCTGCCTCCGAAGATGACCTCTGAAGGAGATTTTTTAGCGGCGCCGAATGTTGTAGTTCCGTAAACGATACGTTCCGGATCAAAACTTCTGCTTAATGCCTCGAAGTTTCCCAGGCCGTTCTGAAGCGATACAATAATCGCGCCGCTCTTCGCTGCCTTTAAGATTACGGCTGCAGCGTCGGCAGTAGAATAGCTTTTTACAAAAAGAAAAATAATATCAGCTTCAGCAAGTATGGAAGGATCATCTGATATCACGGGGTGTAGAATAATTTCGTTACCGGAAGTAATGATCTTCAGTTCATTTTTTATGCAATTTACTGTTTCGGGTGATATTTCATAAAGGACAGTGTCTATCTTCGTTTCAATAAAGAATGAGGCAAAAAGTGAGCCCATTGCTCCCGCACCTGCAATTCCGGTTTTCATTTAAACCCTCCGGTTTTGAACCTGCAGTAAAAGAGATACTGCATTTTAATTATCAGAAAATAATAATACGATGTCAAATACTATAGGCCCCGGCATCACTGTTTTTGATCAAGAATTACTTGACAAATATAAACAATAAACTGCAAATGCAAAGCTGTATGCTCTGCGTTTTGCCCGGCTATGATTTTTATGATTCCCGGGTTCAATAATTTGAAATAGATCAGTCAGTTGTTCGTTGCTGATATTAAAAGTAAATATATTCAGGTATTTAAGTTCCGGAATAACCTTATAAATGAGGCTGAATTGAAAAACGGATTCCTTACCGGGCTTTTTATTATTATATTGTCTGTATTCCATTCAAGCTGTAAAGATGATGTAACTTCTGTATCAAGGCCGCTGCTTGGTACTGCTGTAACCATTACTCTTGTTCCGGATTCAATAAACACCGCGGAACTTTTTAGTGCTGCATTCGGTGAGATTGAAAAAGTACAGAGGGATCTAAGTATATATGATCCGGATTCAGAGATAAGCAGGCTCAACAGAACAGCATCTGCCGTCCGGTTCAAAACAAGGAATGATATATTTTTACTTATAAAACGGGCAGTTCAGGTCTCCGGTAACACGGAGGGGGCTTTTGACATAACATTCGCATCCACGGGTAAATTGTGGGATTTTTCACATGATGAATTTATTCCGCCGGATGACAAAACCGTCAAACGTCTTCTTCCGCTCATTTCGTACAAAAACCTGGAGCTTGACAGTAATAACTCGACAGTCAGGTTCCTCAAGAACGGAACAAAGATCGGTCTTGGCGGTATTGCAAAAGGTTATGCCGTAAGCAAAGCCGTTGCAGTGCTTCGGGCAGGGAATGTAAAAGGTGCAATCGTTGCCTGTGCAGGCGATATACAGGTAATAGGAAGGAATCACGGGAAACCGTGGAGGGCAGGGATAAAGGATCCCAGGGGGGATTCTGTTATAGGTGCCCTTGATATGGTTGACGGTGAGGCTGTCTCGACAAGCGGCGATTATGAGAGGTTCAGGATAGTAAACGGAAGGAGGTATCATCATATTATTGATCCTTCGACCGGCTATCCCTCAGACTCGGGCCTGATTTCGGTTTCGGTGTTCAGCAGTGATCCGGTAATGTCCGATGCATATTCAACTGCATTTTTTGTACTTGGACTGGACAAAACAGAGCAGGTACTTAAAGTGATTAAAGGTCTATCGGTTGTGCTGGTAACGTCAGAAATGAAGGTTTATGTTTCAGAAAGTCTCCGGGGAAGGATAACATTCCGGGAAGATCTGGATATAATATATTTTTAATCCGGTATGCAGAGACCAGGTAATTTAAACATTTTATGAAACATTTAAATGCTTTTTTGTTCAAAATGTAGACCTGTTTAGCGGGATGTTATTTGATTTTTGAAAGTTCAGGCTGTGCTTAATGTCATCCCGGTTTTGCGTCATCAAATTTCTGCAAATACCGGGATCTCCGGTTTCACCAGGATACCGGTATTAAGCTTCATTGAAGCCGGTATGACATGGTAAAATCAATTCTCTTAAAACAGGAATATATGATAACAAGGATAAATTTATGCATAACGATATAATTCCACAGGATGATGTTCAGATGGGATTCATTATGAATCTTGAAGGCGACCTTGCAAAAGTACGGGTAGCACCTAATGCTGACTGTGACAACTGCGGTGCATGCGACATCAGGCACATGGAGATACTTGCATATAATGCTGTAAATGCAGCACCGGGCCAGAAAGTAAAGTTTACCATGGCAAATGACGGTATGATCAAGATATCATTTATGATATTTGCAATGCCTCTTCTGTCGATTTTTGCGGGTCTTTATACCGGGTCAGTTATATCTTCGCTGCTCAGCATGAACCAGGCGGCCCTCATGACAGCAGGGGTGATTCTCTTT
>Ga0116171_10002107_pt1 | contig 19187 bp, 11 predicted proteins | sample AD_JPNHW2_MetaG_FD_89798 | JGI IMG/M metagenome (GOLD analysis project Ga0116171, IMG submission 89798) | Active sludge microbial communities of municipal wastewater-treating anaerobic digesters from Japan - AD_JPNHW2_MetaG | ecosystem: Engineered > Bioreactor > Anaerobic > Digestate | place... | reverse complement strand
GTGCAAGTACGTTATTGCCCGACAGGCCGGAATTTATATCGAGGCGGCGTACCGAGACCGGTAAGGCCGGATCATCCCCTAAGCTCATTCTGTAGACACCTTCTCCTGATGTCGTGATCCATATATTGTTCTTCGAATCCCTTACGACAGATCTGACAGATATTGATCCAAGTGCCGGAAATTCAGCAAACCTGGTCAGTACCGGGCTGCTACCCTCAGGGTTCAGTCTGAAAATTCCGTTCCCGTCGGTGCCGATTATGAAATCCTTTGTCTCTCCAAGAGGTTGTATCGCCGTTATTCTTGCATAGTCAAAGCCTTCGACCCTTGTTACTGTTGTTATTGAATCGCCTGCAAGCCTGCAAATAAGAAGGTTTTCCTGAGTGCCGAACAGAAATCCGCCCGAAGGTGTCAATGCAGCGGAAAAGATGCCCGGATCGTCCCTGAAAGTAATTGTCGAGACTTCTGAAGGTTTATCCGGATCGACCGAATAGAGCGGCTGCCGTTGTGAGACAATGAGTATCCGCCCGTCTGCTGACTGAAGTATCGCACTTATTCCTGTTGAAGATGAATTTGGCAGGGTCACCTGTTCAAGCACCAGTCCCCTGCTGTGGAAAACGCTTCCGTCGTTGCAGCCAAACCACAGTGTACCATTGTTATCTCTCATTGTGACTGTTGGATACCTTCCCGATGACGAATCGGGATAGGATACCCTGTAAAAGTCAAATCCGTCGAACCTTGAAATACATTCATTTGTTCCAGTCCAAAGATATCCGTAGTTATCCTGGTTAATAGTATAAACAACCTCCCCGGGCAGGTTACTCTCCTTACCGTAGTTACGGAAGCTATACGATTGTCCGGAGATATTTCCGGAAAATAACAAAGCATAAGCTATTAAGCAGATATATAGTATTTTATATGAACCGGATCTCATACAGGCGAATTTTTATTTTGTTTTTTTGCGTATTCCCAGAACAGGTTGATAAACAGGGACACCGCCAATCGGAGAGCTGAAGAACTGGAGGGCATCGCCACGCTGGTTTTCCAGTGATACCACCACGTTATTGTTTCTGACAAGGTCACCCTGCTTTTTATGAAACTGAAAGTCGAGAGATTTTCCGATCTCAGCAGGCTCGACGGCAATCACCGAGACCTTCTCATCATTTTCGTTTGAAACAGGCAGCGGCAGACCCTGCTTATATGTCGAGACCACAAGAATCACTCCGTCGTTGTCCCAGTCGAAATTCCTTTGTTTTATGGATACAATTCCTGTGTCAACATATGGATAAATATGTGCGACACTTTTAGTATCATTTGCCAGCCTGAAAGTATATTCATAGGTAAAGGCATTTGCACCTTCGACAGGAAGTTCGCTTCCTGCTTCACGGCTGAGAAAATACCTGTACAGGTTTCCATCGTCGCCTGTAATCCCTTCGCATACTATTTTGAAAATATAGCTTTTCCATTTTTCATTGTAATCTCCCTCATTGGGATTGAAAGGGCCGAAAGCATAGTATTTATTGTCGTAGGTTGTTTCATTTCCGAATACCTTTGATGCAAGAAGGGTTCCCTGCTTGTAATTCTCCCCGTTCTTAAGACCCCTGGAGGCAAGATTCTTATCAGGATCAACACCTTTCCCGCCATATACCGAGAACATTGTCTTTGAATCGAATAAGCCCTGAATCTCGTCAATTTCACCTCCATTATCGGGATCGAAGACCTTTATGTAGAATTGCCTGTTGTAATCCTTTGGTATCGTGAAGAAAAAAACGGAATAGAAGTCGTCATCACCCCAGGATGTCTCACCGTTCTTTCCGAATGTGACAAGATAAGGGATATTCTCATCTTTCCCCGGAACAGCCTGACTGTACAAAAGGTTCCCTGAGGCAAGGGACGACAGCGCCAGCGTCATGACAGCATTTATTATTGCGGTTCTCACTTTCATCAGATGTTAAAAAATAACTTATTTAAATCATGGTTTTTTCATGATTGTAATATTCTTTGAAACACAGGCTTCTCTTGTTATGCCATCCGCGCCAGGTTTGGCTGTAACAATAAGCTGAATATTGAACGTACCCGGGTGAATATAGGATTTCTCGACGTTCTTTCCCGATGCGATGGTTTCATCGCCAAAATTCCAGTAATAAGTCGAAATATCCCATCCCGGCAGGTTGGTGCTGTCGGCGCTGAACCTGACTGCCTGACCAGTCTCAGCAATATCCTGACATGAGATATATGGCTGTTCAACATCCTCAATAACAAGCAACTGACTTTTTTCATTGAGTTTAACTTCGCCAGTTACCATATTTGTCACATTGAGCTGAACGAGATATTTTCCGGGGCCTGCATAACAATGCTCCGCAATTCTTCCCATAGCCTTGCTTCCATCGCCGAAATTCCATTCAAAGGTAAAAGGTATAGTATCGTATTTCACTGCATTTTCCTCTACAAACTCATAGCAGTAATTGTTTATTTCCAGAGGATTGCATGATGCTTTTCTGATTATTGCCGTAGTAAATCCATAAATATCGTCATTCCGTCTTCTGTTCGAGGTAAAGAATCCTTTCTGCAGGTCGGGCGTTGCAACAAAAGCAAAATCATCCTGTGCAGAGTTTACGGGCGATGCAAGCCTTACGGGTTCTTCCCACGCGTTATCCATATAATCCGCTGAATAGACATCGAGGCCGCCCATTCCGCCGGGTCTGTCAGAAGCAAAGAAAAGCCTGCCCGACTGATGTATGCAGGGATAATTGTCAGTCGCCGGTGAATTAATGCGGGGTCCCATATTAACCGGACTGCTCCATTCACCGTTAATCAATTCACAGTAATATATGTCGGACCGGCCTGATCCGCCCGGCATATCAGAGGCAAAATAAAGGAAACGTCCGTCAGCGCTCAGTGAAGGCTGTCCAATATTATATTCAGGATTATTATATTTAAACGGTTCGATCGATACCAGTTGCATGTCCGACAGCCTGGCAGTGAATATCCCGCTGTGATTTCTGAAATTCCTGCTTTTCGACTGAACTCCTGTTTCTATTTCACTTGTAAAATATATCGTTTTGCCGTCGTGAGCCATGCATAGCGGTCCCGTATTGAAGAGCGCGCTGCGTTCACTTTTAATATTCACTGGTTTACGGAAGTCGGATGTATCCTTCTTTCCTGCAAAATAAAGGTTATAAAGCCTCCTGTTATCGAATGATGTGCGGTCGGTTATCCCTGTAAGCCTCCTGTCGGAACAGAATATGATCCCGTCATCCACTATCACCGGCGATATTTCGCTGTAGTTCTGAAGGTTCACTGACAACCTCGATATTTTATACGGCGAAACTTCCTGTGCGGAAACCATTCCTGCCAGTAGTAGAATATTAATGATCATGAATGATATGCCTTTTACTTTTCTCATCCTGTTCAGAAATATCTTGGATTGGCTGCACTTACCTTGTATCTGAATTCATACCTTAAAATGAATTCTGATGATCCGTGTGAAAAGGAATTCATCCTTCCCAAAGGATAGTCGTATGAAAATCCAATCATCAGCTGGTGGTTAAGCTGAGCCTGAACGATACCGACTGCGACCTGTTCCGATAACCTGTATGAAGCGCCGGCCCATATAAGGTCGCCTATAATAAAATTACCTGTGATGTCGAACTGTGAAAGTTTTTTCGTTTCCTGCATCGAATAATCGATCAGAACCGAGGGTTTGAATTTCAGGGCAGGAGAAATTGCAAAGATGGCTCCGCCCGAGATAATGAATTCATACTGTCCGAAGCTGTGATATGGTACTGCTGATCCGTTGCTTGTCCTTCTGTAACTCAGGAAAGCGGGAATTGAAAGACCGGCAAAAAACCTGTCATTATAGTAATATACGCCTGCTCCCGAGTTAGGCAAAACAAGTCCCTGATCGGCAGTCTTGAAAACCGGATCATCAGGGTCGTTAAGAAGCAGGCCTGTATAATCGGTGTTTGAAAGGTCTACGCCTGCCCGGAGTCCGAACGACAGCTTTCCTGTCTTAAGCCTGATACTATATGCATAGCTTCCAAAAAGGCTTGTCGACCTTGTAACTCCATATTTCAGGAACTGGGCAGAAAATCCGAGAGCGACCTTATCATTCTTCATTGGCGAATGGAACGAAAGCGACTGAAGCAGGGGAGAACCATTTGTGCCCATCCATTGCATCCTGTATGAAAGGAAGCCGCTCAGAACTTCGCGTGTTCCTGCATAGGCAGGGTTTATCACAAGGCCGTTCTGGAGGTACTGGCTGTAAACAGGAAATCCCAGGTTTATCCTTGCCGAATCGGGGGTTTGTCCCCATGCTATATTAAAGAACAGCAGGAAAAGAAAAGGCAGACTGTATTTCTTTCCCCGACTGAATATTTCATTTTTATTGAAGAATCCCATGAAATCCTGTGTTCTTTAATATCTTTTTAAAACAATAAATCCGCTTTTTTTGAATACCTGTCCGTTACCTTTCGATTTAAGGGTAAGCAGGTAATAATATGTTCCTTCAGGGAGGTCAGTTCCCTTTGAGTTTTTACCATCCCAGTCGGTCCATTCACTTCCATTCCTGTTCGATGTATAAAATATTTCGGTCCCTGCTCCATTGATAATCCTCAGCTCAGCCTCCTGATTCGGCAGGTCAAGTCCATTAACAATGAATTTGTTGTTATAGCCGTTTGGATCATCGTTCGGCGAGAATCCTTCAGGAATAACCATATCATATATTATTACATCAACTTCATCTTCAAGCTTGCACGCCCCTTTGGTTACAGTCCATAAAAAGGTATTGACACCTTTCTCAAGTCCTGCAACTTTTGTTTCATTATCGGTTTCATCATCAAAATCGCCCGATCCCTCAACAACGCTCCACAGGCCGGAACCTCCTTCAAACGCCGGATCGGCTGCCATACCGACAATATGGTCAAAGGAATAAACAGCTGTATCAGGTCCTGCATTTATATATGCACCCACGGGAAGGGAATCGAGTACAAGTTCAAGGACATTGGATGTGCTTCTGCAGCAACTATTTGCCCCGGATGTCACATTTCTCCTGTATTTCATCGTCTTTATCATTACAGGAGGCTGATATGTTCCGTCGGCAAGGTTGTTTGTTCCTGCTGCCGGCGCCCACGATATTCCGTCTTTGCTTTGTTCCCACAGGTAGGAATAAGTTCCGCTGCCTCCCGACATAACCGGTCCGCCTGCCTGGGCAAGAGGAGCCGGTGTGTCGGATTTGCAGACGGTCTGACCCGACGCTATAGTATTGTTTGTTATTAAAGGCAAAACTACAACCCTGATGGTCTGACTTACCGAGAAACACTGTCCCGATGTTGCCCTTCGCCTGAACCAGGTTGTCGCTGAAAGCGCCAGGGGCTGATAATTCACTGATGTTCCACCCTGTGCGATATCGTTCCAAACATTATTATCTGTTGATGACGACCACTGGTAAACATAATCACCTGGTATACCAGTCCCCCCTGAAACAGCTGTTCCTGTCAGCAGGTGGGGAATTGCGCCACTGCATACTGTTGTGTCGGAAAGGCCTCCCGGAAGAGTTATCGAATTGCCTGCGACCGGTTTATGTACATTTATTCTGACTGATTTACTGATATCCGTACATGCTGATGAGTAGACGATCCTCCTGTATCTGATTGTATCGGTCAGGGAAGGAGGAATGAAATCCTTCGAAGCAACCTTTACAAAGCCGGGAATGTCGGTCCAGGCATGAAATTTCGAACTGTCCTGCCAGGTGTAGCTATAGCTTCCTGCTCCTTTCCCGTTCAATGGCTGCGATCCGTTAAGCGCTGCCGGCGCAGAGCCCGAACATATTGTCTGGTCTGCTGCGATCGTATTTCCGGAGATAACCGGATAGGAATTAAGAAGGACAGGCCTGCTTATGTTCACGCACACATCGTTACTTCCCGACATTACAACACGTCTGAAATACCGGCTGCCCGGAAAATATGAAGCTGATTCATCGGGATCATACCCTGCGGTATTATTCACTCCGCCGGCAGCTGTCCATGAATTTCCGTCGGAGCTGCTCTCCCACCTGAACCTGTAAGTGTTGTCGCCTCCGCTCAATGCAGGCGCAGTTGTAGCTGAAAGGACTGTAAATGCCATTCCGTCGCATATTTCCTGCGGAAGGGAAATTATTGAATTATTTCTGACTGTATCAAGTACATTTATTCTGACAGCAGCGCTTATATCCATACACGATCCGGAAGTGACAAGCCTTCTGTACCACGTTGTTGCGGTGAGCCCGCCGGAAGGCTGAAAGGTGGCTCCGGCTCCCTGGAGATCCGACCAGTTTACATTATCGCCGCTCGACTGCCAGCTGTAGCTGTAAATCCCGTTACCTGCCTGGATGGTCTGGACCGGCACAAGAGCAGAAGCTGTCTGACCGTAACAGAGTGTTTCGGGATTTCCTATAACATTATTTGTGATAAAAGGATGAACAATTATTCTTACCGGCAGGCTGAAATCCGTAATACCTCCATTGTCGGTGACGACTCTTCGGATCCATGAAGTCTGGGTAAGAAGTACGGAAGGAGTATAATTCTGTTGATTACTGATCCCCGGAGCCGTTGAGAATCCGGATGTTGCAGAAGTCGTGCTTATTTCCCAGCGATATGTATAGGGAAGTGTTCCCCCTACCGGATTCGTACCCGCGATCTGTCCGTACATTGTATTCGAACACACCGAGTCGACAAGGTTACCTGTGGCCACCGACCATACCGAATTGAAAAGGAATCCGTTAAGCCTGGGGATATAGTTGTATTTTATTTCGCCGATACCCTCCGAAGGAGTAGTCGGATCAAGTGTTCCATGCTGTACTGTTGCACCTGTTATCATGGAAGGCATAGTTGAGCCGTTTATCCATATCAGTCCTCCTCCCCCGCCGCCTCCGTAACCGAAGCCTCCGGCGTTTGTTCCTCCGTTCCCTCCGTTGGCCGATAACTGAAGCTGGCCCGAGAAGTTCCGTAATGAAACAGCTACCGATCCTCCTCCACCCCCACCGCCTGCACCTGCATCTGATAACGAATTTGCTGCATTGTTACCGTTGGCTCTTATATAATGATTGTTCCCGTCGATAGTATCAGCAATTATTATTACTATTCCGCCTCCATGACCGCCTGCCGAAGCAGTCGAGCCATTCGCCTGGGTGGAAGCTCCGCCGCCGCCGCCCTGGAAGATGCCGTTCTGAATTATTGTTCCGAGTATGTTCATTCCGCCGTAGCCGCCTTCATGAGGATCGTTGCCGCATAATCCGAAAACGAATTTCTCAAGTCCGCCGTCACCGCCTTTTCCCCTGTTCGATCCGCCTCCGCCGCCCGGAAACCAGCCGTTGCCGCCTCCGCCGCCTGTGAAATTACGTCCCTGTCCTTTTGCATGATCTGGAAATAATAATGCCTTGCTGAGATCGTGTATTGCAACACCCTCACCTTTTAGTCCTGCATTATTATATGTTTCGGGATAAGAGTCGAGCGAATTCGCAGGGATATTTGTGTAAACGCATTGCCCGATGCCGAAAACACCTGCTGCACCCCTGAATCCAAGCCCTGTTGCATCTATATCGGCCGCAAGAGTGAGTTTCCGGGCTGCCATGATCGCAATAACGCCTCCTGTACCCGATGCACTGTTCCATGCCTGTCCCGACAGAAAGGATGTAACTGTCGGAGAACTGTAGAACGGAACCTTGACAATCTGAACATTTGAAGCTATATCATAGGTATTCAGGAATACATTTCTTGTGAAATCAATCCTTCCTGACACGTAGTTCACTGAAAGAACCTTTAGAAATTCATAACCTCCCGGAGTTCCGTAAACCGACTGAACGTTAACGCCATAGGAGCCCTGAGTGGTTTGGATGCCAACTCCCTGCATCTGTATCAGGAGGATATAATCATCGGGATGGTATTGTGCGGCCTGGGCTGCGCTTACTGTCACATATCCGGAACCAATGGATGTTACCTTAGCATAACTGTTCACTATCCCGCCGATCTCTTCCTGACTGTTCAGCAAGGCCATAAAGCATGGCATGAACAAAAGCGATGCAGTAATAATTAACTTATTTATATAGTTAGGCAATTTTTCTGTCATTAAAAATCCGGTTACAATCACTATAACGGTGAAATTTGCATTTAATTGGAGGAACTCCTTATTTTATGCCGTGATGGTGATCATCAACCCCGGCATTGGTCTGATTTACAGCAGGAAACTCCATGTAAAAAGTTGAACCCCTGCCTGTTTCACTTTCAAACCATATCCGTCCGCCGGCTGTTTCAACATACCTTTTAACTATCGAAAGACCAAGGCCTGTCCCCGATGATTTGGTTGTGAAATTTGGGGTAAACATTTTATTCCTGAACGATTCAGGAATACCGGAACCGTTATCCGAAACAGATACAAGGGTTTTGTCGTCTGCTTTTTTTATTGTGACCCTTATTATTCCCTCTTCACCCGGTAATATTGACTGAATACCATTTTTTATAAGGTTCGACAGAATGCTGTTTATGTGCTCTTTATCGGCATAAATAAAAATTTTCTCATCAGCAGGCGCATTTATCCTGAAGGATACATTTTCGGTATTCCTGAATAACTCATAAGTCGTTTTAACCTGTTCAAGAAGATCGACATATACAGGTTTGGCCTGAGGTATCTTTGCAAATGATGAGAATTCGGATGCTATTGAAGAAAGGTTATCTATGAATTCGATCTGATTTCTTGTAAACTTCTCTATCTTTTTCTCGAAGCCCGGCACGCCGTCCTTCCACGATTTGAATAACTGCTGGACATTAAGCTTCATCGGGGTAAGAGGATTCTTTATCTCATGAGCAATCTGCTTTGCCATTTCCCTCCATGCATATTCTCTTTCAGAACTTGCGAGTTTCCTAGCGCTCTCATCGAGTTCGTCGACCATCCGGTTATATTGTTTAACAAGCTCACCTACCTCATCATTGCCGCTATATGAAAGATGTTCGCTTTTCTTACCAAGTTCCACTGAAGCGAGACGGCTGCTGAGCACGGCAAGAGGTGAAGTCAGCCGGCTGCTAATGAAAACTGCAAGACCTGTGGCAATTACAATCAGCAGAAGCGTGAAATTGACCACGGCAACTATCATGTTCGAAATATCTTTGGCAAGAACGCTTTGCATCCTGAAATACGGAAGATTAAGAAAGGCAAGAAACCCTTTCGAATCATTGTAAAAGGAAACATAGGCTGAAACATATTCGAGGTTACCTATTTTTTCCTTCTGGAAATATTCGCTTTTCCGCAGGTTGATGAGATTTATCGATGCCATATTGTTCATCCTTCTGCCTGTAAGGTTGCGATAATAGATCTCGGGCCTTGAGGTAGCGATCAGGAATCCCGTCCTGCTGAACAGGTTAATATCTGTATTGAACACATTCGACAATTTTACGAGCATCTCATCAAGTGAGTTGTTTTCACTGTTTTTCCAATCGGGGCTTATTGTTCTCTCCGATGCCAGGGTATTTTCAAGTTCAAGATAAACTGAATTCAGTTTTTCCCTAATGTTTTCGTAGTGCCTTGTCTGATATTGCTTTATGGCCCTGGAAGCGACGACTACAGCAACAAGAGTAAAGGATAATAATAGTATGCTGATGAAGGAAAGCTGCAGTTTCTGTCGGAAGTTAAGTCCCGAGGGTCTTTTTATTACGGGTCTCCTGATCAGGAACAGCAAAATGTTATAAAAAATAAATATGAAAGCAAAGAAATAAGCTGCGGAAATAATCATATCAGGAACTGAAAGCAAAGGCCTGCTGATGATAACTGTCACATTCCCGTTCCTGTAAAGGGCATGTTTGAAGTTATCGGCATTGAAGAACCTGTAATCTGTTATCTTGCCAACATATTCTGCATCGCTCCTGGAGTATGAATAGTCGCCTGTTGCCAGGACCATCTCTCCGTTTATATATTTGGCAAAGGAATACTCCCTCAGCCTTGCATAGCTGTGATATTTCCTGTCGAGAAGTAGCTCCGAGTATCCCGGCTGAAACACATTAATATCGCTGTAAAGGTCGATAAACAGTCCGTTGATCCTCGAATTGCCATAATCGAAAAACAACTGTCCCATATAGCTCGACCGTCCTTTTTTGCTGTCGATGAAATAAAAACCTGTTCCGGTAAGCTGATGTCCGCTTGTGGTTATCCTTCCGTCAAAAAAGCTGAAGCAGTTTTCCTGAACGCCGCTGGCGCTGCCTGTACGGATGGGATCATTCCTGCCGCATAAATAAATGTTCATTTCAAAGTTGCCCCAGTAACCGTTGAAATATTTTGTGTGCAGGTAATCGGATATAAGTTCTGCATCGTCGCTTTCAAAAAATATCACATCCATAAGCTTTCTCAGCACCGTGTCGGAAGAGATCACGGGCCACATATCAAGAAGAAGATGTTCAGCCGTTGGATCATTTTCAGTCGAGTAGGTAACAAGCTCAATCTTCACATTCTCTTCCATCTTCCTTTCCGACTGGCGTGTTACTATGAATAGTGAATACAGCCCCAGTACAAGAGATATTACAACAAGCCTTGTAAAAAGGTTTGCAGCTCTTTTATTAAGTATCCATATTGTAAGTGTTCCAGCCAGATAGAATACTGAGATGGCTGCAAAAGCCGGAAGATCGTTTATTTGAAACGGGATAAAAACAAGTGATGCTGAAAGGGCTGAAAGCAAAACAGTTTTAAACCGGGCATTCCCCAGTGCCCTGAAGATCTTCAGTAAATAAAGGTACGGAAGGGTGACAAGAAGGAGTACAGACACAAATCCTGCAAGTGATAAAATATCAAGATCAAGCACCTTGTAGGTTTCAAAGTTAATGTTTGAATTGAAGACAAGGTGACTGAACATCGAATTGAATATCACCACAAGAAGGGCGGAAGGGATCAGGTAAAATGTAAGTTTAAGATAACCCGGTTTGTCATTGCCTGACCGGTCTTTAAGGATGTTATTATACAGTGCAACTGACATTACTGAAATAAGAACGCTCAGTATCAGCAGGTGACCCAGGGTCGGTATAAAATCGTTCATCGAGTATTTATACGCAGAGAACAATGGGGTTGAGAAAAGAATTGCAGGCCTGCGAAGGAGAAGCACCACAAGGTAAGCTGCAAGGAAAATGAAAAATGCAGTTATCAATCCGGCCGTTTTATGACCTCTTTCTGTCATCTGCCTTACAAGAGTCAGAGAAGAAAGAATAATAAATATAAACGTGAGGGTCCAGAGGAATAAGGGAATGTAAATAAAAAGTGTCCTGGGTTTGATTTCCGGAAAGACAAGGGCGAAAAGGAAGGTTCCGTCGGAAGAGGAAACCTGAAAACCCGATGCCTTACTGTCTCTTGTGAAGCCGACTCCTTCCGGGATTTTAAAGTCATTTACAAAGCCGTTCCTTATGATCTCATTTTCAAAACCGTAATCGCTTCTGATTCTCATCAGAGCTACCAGTTTCTCATTCCCGGCTTCTATGGATTTTGCGAGGAACCAGCCGTTTTTTACAAAAACAAAAGGATGTGTGTAAAGTGAATCGGGAAGAACTTCAGGAACATCGAAATCGGTATCTGACCAGTAAATAAGCTTCCTCCCCATATATTCAAGGAGGGTGATCCTGTTCGCCTCAGCAATGGCAAAAAGATCATTTTCCCTTATTGAACCATGATGTGATTCACCCCTTGCCAAAACAGGCTTCATGGCTTCAAGGCATTGCTCCATCACTTTTTCCTTTTCGTGGAGTATCCTGTTGAAACGCCTTGTCCTGAACCTGTATTCAAAGTTTCCCGAATAGACAAGCTCAGCTGCAATTGCCAGAATTGCGAAAACTATTGCGAGCATGAAAGGAGTTGTCTTTGTCGTACGGGATCTCATATCGTCAGAATAATATTCTAAACATGATGGTAAGGTTCACCTTTTAAAACTGTGAACGCCCTGTAAAGTTGTTCGAGGAACAATAATCGTACAATTTGATGTGAAAAAGTAAGCCGCGACAAAGAAAATTTTAAGTCGGCCCTTTGCAATATATCGTCTGATACCCCCCAGGGACCTCCGATAATGAACACAATACGTTTCTTCCGGAGCATCATTGTCTTTTCGAGCCACGATGAAAAATCAGTTGTTGATAACTCCTTACCTCTTTCATCAAGCAATACTATATAGTCATCTTCTTTCAAAATCCTGATGAGGCTTTCGCCTTCCTTCGATTTCTGCTCAGCAGCCGGCATATTGCGGGTATTTCTCATATCCGGAATCGTCAGGATCTCAAATGGAACATATTTTTTTATCCTTTCCAGATATACTGAAATTCCTTCGTTCAGATATTTTTCAGTTGTTTTTCCTACCTGCAATAATGCAATCTTCATATCGATTGGCCCGACTTTTGTATATAAAAAAATGACCGGCTCTATTTACAAAAATAATAATTAATACCTTGCATGGTCAATAATGAAACGTATGAAAGCCGGACTAAGGTTTTCTTGATAATTATTTTAAATTTGTACCGGGTAATACCTGATGGCAGAAAATAAATTTTATCAGATGAGATTGATTATATTATCGGTAGCGATCTTGCTGACAGCCGGAACTTCAACGACAGTTCTGCAGGACCAGACAAGGATACCTGCCGGGATTTCACTTGCACTGAAAACAGGTAACGCGGCGGAGCTTTCGAAATACATGAATTCCACTGTTGATCTTCTCCTTATTGATAAACAGGATTTTTATAAAAAGACTGTTGCTGAAACCATACTGAAGGATTTTTTCAACGAATACCAGGTAAAGGATTTTGTAATTCGTCATCAGGGTGCAAGAAATGATGCCCAGTATGCAATAGGTGATCTCCAGACGGAGAAAGGCAGTTTAAGGGTATATTTCCTTCTCAAAAAGGTAAACCAGGATTTACTCATCCATCTGATCCGCATTGAGCCCGACATCACAAAATAAAATACTTGAAGAATTCATCAAAAGAGCCGTCGCCGAAGATGCCGGCGACGGTGATCATTCATCTCTTGCCTGCATCCCCGCTGAGTCGGAAGGAAGGGCAAGGCTGATAATTAAGGAGAAAGGTATCCTTTCGGGGTGCAGGGTTGCAGGAGAGGTATTCAGAATAATAGACGACAGCCTTGTCTTCGAACAATTCATTGACGACGGAACCGGAATCTCTCCAGGTGACATAGCATTCCATATCTGGGGGAAAAAACAGTCGATACTAAAATCGGAACGGCTTGTTCTCAATATCATGCAGAGGATGAGCGGTATTGCAACAAGCACAAGGCAGTATGCCGACAGGATAAAAGAGTTCAGGGCTAAGGTCCTCGATACCCGGAAAACAACACCCGGAATGAGGTTCCTCGAAAAGGAGGCGGTAAGGCAGGGAGGCGGGATGAACCACCGAATGGGTTTGTACGACATGATAATGCTGAAGGATAATCATATCGACTATGCCGGGGGTATCGAAAATGCAATAATAAAGACCAGGGAATATCTTAAAAGGACAGGAAGAAACCTCAAAGTTGAAATCGAAGCAAGAAACCTCGATGATGTCAGAAGAATAATCGCTGCAGGTAATGTCGACAGGATTATGCTCGACAATTTCAGCATAAGCGACACAAGGGAAGCTGTGATGCTTATCGGCCGGCGTTTTGAGACAGAATCATCAGGAAACATAACCCTCGAAAATATCAGGGAATATGCAGAGTGCGGCGTCGATTACATCTCGTGCGGAGCGCTTACCCACCATATTAAAAGCCTTGATATGAGTCTTAAAGCCTTCTGACCTGTATGTGGAAAATTTGCTTATTTTTACGCAACAACCGAAATGAATGAGAAAGCTGACTTTTTTTGCCTTATTGCTTATTCTGACAGGCTGTAAGGAAAAGGTTACTGAAAGCTATTTTACAACAGAAAAAGCGACTGCAAGTTTCAGAAAAATAGAGGCGATCTGTAACAGTGACAGCGGAAGACTCTGGGGCGTAAACCTTTACGGACCCATGATGTTTGTCGACCGTACCTCACGAAAAATAAGCTCCAACCAGATCGACAACAACAGCCTGCTAAAACTAAAGGATGGCATCTATACAGGTATCTTTCCAAAGGAGAATCTCATTACCACAAGCGCCGCCACTTTTGGCGGTACTCTTTTCGGAATTGCCCCCCTACCCCCGGAAGAAGATGAATACAGAATAATTACAAGGGCAATCCACTCATTGTACCACCGTCATCAGCAGATGATCGGAATCAAACCTGAATATTTCAATGTCGTCAGCATGGATGAAAGGGAGGCGCGTACATGGATCAAACTCGAATGGAAAGCTCTCCGGAAAGCCATTGAGGCTGATGGTGAAGAACAATCAGTTGCGCTCCGCGATGCACTTATTTTCAGAGGATCGGCAAGGGAGCTTTTTCCAAAATATGCAGATATGCAAAACCGTTTTGAAAATTACGAGGGTCTGGCAACATTTACCTATACTCTTTTTGCATCCGAATCAGAAACAGACTTTAATAAAAGGCTTTTCGAATACCTCGACCGTATTTACGCAATGCAATCATATGCCAGGTCGTATGGCTCCATACATGGTGCATTGTATGCAACAATACTTCACAAAAAGGGTTTTGATTTCACAAGCCTTAAATCGGATACCACCGACCTTGCCGCAGTTGTAAAAAACCTCTACAATATTGAACTGCCCCCTGTTTGCAGGGATGTGGCCGGCAGTATTGCCCTTAACTATGATATTGAAGAAATAAACAAAGAAGAAGATAAAAGGCTGCTTGATATTAAAGAAAGGCTTGACAATCAGGTCAGCGTCTTTACTCAGAAACCCGTGGTTTTTCTTGAGCTCGAAAGTCCTTCATTCGATTTTGAGCCTGAAGATCCACAGTACCTTGATACACTGGGTACACTTTACCACACAATAAGAGTATCAGATAACTGGGGAAAGCTTACTGTCGATAATACCGGATGCCTCATTTCGAACAACTATAAATACCTGCGCATAACTGCAAAAGGTATTAAGATCGAAAAAAACCACGTTACAGGTGAAGGATGGCAGATAATGATGAATGACGGCTGGGAAATTAAAAATTCGAACCAGGACTACTTTCTCAGGAAATTAACTCCCTGAAATAAGACCCAGTCCTTTCAAAGCTTCCTCAAGAGCACTGATCTTCAGCTCAGTATCACTCTTTTTCTTCTGTTCAAGCTCAATTACATTCTGCGGAGCATTTTTTACAAACCTTTCGTTATTGAGTTTCTTCATAACGCTCTCAAGGAATCCGCGGTAATATGCAAGATCAGCTTCGATCCGGGTCATTTCTGCCTCAACATCAATTTTATCTCCGAGGGGAATATAAAACTCAGTCGTTCCCACCATAAATGCTGCCGAGTTTTCGAGCTTAACTGTTACAAATTTCACATCAGAGATATTGCAAAGCTTTTTAATAACAGGAAGGAATTCCATGTTGAAACCATTATTTTCAGCTTTGATCGCCAGTTCAACGGAGTCCTTGAGAGGAAGCTGTTTTTCCTTTCTGACTGCACGAACATTACTGATTATCTCTTTAGCCTTCTCAAAGCCTGCAATAAGATCACGATCATGCTTTTTAGCCTTTGGGAGCGGTGAGATCATGAGGCTTTCTCCATCTTTTCTTTCCTCAATCATCTGCCATATCTCCTCTGTTATAAATGGCATAAAAGGATGCATGATCCTGAGAAGGCAGTCGAAAATCGCTATTGTAGAATCATAGGTCATTCTGTCGACAGGCTTCTTATATTCAGGTTTGATGCTCTCGAGGTACCATCCCGAGAATTCATCCCAGAAAAGTTTGTAGGTTGCCATAAGAGCAGCTGATATCCTGAACTTTTTAAAATCGGAGTCAATCCCGGCAATCGATTTTTTGAGAACCTCATTCATCCATTTCACAGCACGTGCCGACGATTCAGGCTGAATGACTGTATCATCAACTTTCCACCCTTTTACCAGTCTGAAGGCGTTCCATATCTTGTTTGCGAAATTCCTCCCCTGCTCGGGAAGTGAGTCATCATATAGAAGGTCATTGCCGGCGGGAGAACAAAGCATCATACCGACCCTTACTCCGTCAGCGCCATATTTTTTAATCAGATCGAGAGGCTCAGGAGAGTTGCCAAGCGATTTTGACATTTTTCTCCTTTGCTGGTCGCGAACAAGTCCTGTAAGATAAACATTGCTGAAGGGCTTTTCACCCATATATTCATATCCGGCTATGATCATTCTTGCAACCCAGAAGAACAATATCTCAGGAGCCGTTATCAGGTCGTTGGTCGGATAATAATATTTAATGTCACGGTTACCGTGATCGTTTATCCCGTCGAATGATGTAATGGGCCAGAGCCATGAGGAGAACCACGTATCGAGCACATCCTCATCCTGGTGAAGGTCTGATACTGTCAGTTCTTTATTTCCGCTTTTTTCCCTTGCAAGTGCCAGGGCCTTCTCTTCATTTTCGGCAACAACAAACTCACCATTGTCGAAATAGAAGGCGGGGATCCTGTGGCCCCACCATAACTGGCGGCTGATGCACCAGTCATGTACATTCTCCATCCAGTGACGGTAAAGATTCCGGAATTTCACCGGGTGAAGATGAACATCCCCATTCATAACAGCATCGAGTGCAGGTTTAGAGATGTCTTTCATTTTCAGGAACCACTGCACCGACAATCTTGGCTCGATAACAGCATTTGTACGTTCCGAACGGCCAAGCTTGTTGTTGTATGCCACAACCTTCGCGAGGGCTCCTGATTTCTTAAGCTCTTTTTCAGCAAGCTCCCTGGCTTCGAACCTGTCGGTTGCGACGAAAAGCCCGGCAGCCTCACTTATCGTTCCGTTATCGTTGAATACATCTATAGAAGGCAGTTTATGGCGCATCCCGATCTCATAGTCGTTGATGTCGTGGGCAGGCGTTATCTTAAGGCATCCTGTTCCAAACTCCATATCGACATAATCATCAAAGATAAAAGGCACTTCCCTGTTTACCATCGGGACAATCACCTTTTTACCCTTCAGATGGAGGTACCTCTGATCGGCAGGATTAGCACAGACTGCGGTGTCGCCAAGTATCGTCTCGGGACGTGTTGTTGCAACCGTCACAAAATCATCGGTGCCTGCAATTTTATATTTTACGTAATAAAGCTTCGATCTCTCCTCGGTGTAAATTACTTCCTCATCCGAAACTGCAGTCATTGCCTGCGGATCCCAGTTAACCATTCTTACACCCCTGTAAATGAGTCCTTTGTTGTAAAGATCAACAAAGACCTTAATAACTGAATCAGATCTCTTCTCATCCATTGTGAAAAGAGTACGGTCCCAGTCGCATGATGCTCCCAGTTTTTTGAGCTGTTCAAGGATAATGCCTCCGTGCTTGTGTGTCCATTCCCAGGCATAATCAAGAAATTTTTCCCTTGTCAGATCACGTTTCTCAATCCCCTCCGATTTAAGTTTGGCAACGACCTTTGCTTCAGTTGCTATTGAGGCATGATCGGTCCCCGGCACCCAGCATGCATTTTTCCCAAGCATTCGTGCCCTGCGGATAAGCACATCCTGGATGGTATTATTGAGCATGTGTCCCATATGCAGCACACCTGTCACATTAGGTGGCGGGATAACAATTGTATATGGTTCCCTGCCGTCAGGGGTGCTTTTAAAAAAGCCGTTCTTCATCCAGTAGCTGTACCATTTGTCTTCAGCTTTACCAGGTTCGTATTTCGAGGGAATCTCCATGATATTCGTGATATTATGGTAAGTTTGTTGGGGTGCAAAATTATAAAAATATGTCGGATTCAGCGAAATAAACATTTTGCCATCAGGAATTTTCCTAATTTTGCTCAGCGTATTCAAAAGACAATATAAGTTAAAGATGCCGACAATATCAGATAAAGGCCGGGTAATGCCGGCCTCCCCGATCAGAAAGCTTGTTGTATATTCCGAAGAAGCAAAGAGAAAAGGAATAAAGGTTTACCATCTTAATATAGGCCAGCCTGATATTCCGACTCCTGCCGTCGCCATCGATGCAGTGAGAAATCTAAACATTGATGTTCTTGAATACAGCCATTCGGCCGGGAATGAATCATACAGACGCAAACTGGCAGGGTTTTACCACGGTCTGGGGATAAATGTTAATTACAATGATATTCTGATTACCACAGGCGGATCAGAGGCTATTGTGTTTTCGCTGATGGCCTGCGTAAATCCGGGTGAAGAAGTAATCACGCCTGAGCCTTTTTATGCCAATTACAACGGATTCTCGGTGACGGCAGGCGTGAATATAGTACCTGTAACTTCATCAATTGATAATGATTTTGCCCTTCCCCCTGTTGAGGAAATCGAAAGGAAAATCACAAAAAAAACCAAGGGCATAATTATATGTAATCCTAATAACCCCACCGGTTATCTCTACTCACACCAGGAACTGTTAAGGATAAGGGAGATTGTGAAAAAACATGATCTCTTCCTTTTTGCCGATGAAGCTTACAGGGAATTCGTATATGATGGTGAAAAGCATATGTCGGCGATGCAGCTTGAAGGGATCGAACAGAATACAGTCCTTGTCGATTCAGTCTCTAAACGCTACAGTGAATGCGGGATAAGGATTGGAGCACTTGTCACCCGCAACAAAGAAGTTATTTCGACTGCCCTGAAGTTTGCCCAGGCAAGGCTTTCTCCTCCCGGGCTTGGCCAGATTGCTGCGGAAGCATCTATTGACACACCGCCCGATTATTTTATGAATGTCAATCGTGAATACACTGCACGGCGCGATTTCATGGTTGATGCCCTTAACAAAATGCCAGGGGTTTATTGCCCAAAACCAAGGGGGGCATTCTATACTGTGGCAAAGCTGCCGGTTGATGATTCAGAGAAATTTGCCCGCTGGCTTCTTGAAGAATTCAGTTATAAGGGGCAGACAGTAATGGTTGCTCCTGCATCAGGGTTTTATTCAACACCCGGGCTTGGCAGACATGAAGTAAGGATTGCCTACGTTCTTAAGACTGATGACCTCAGGAATGCGATGGAGACTCTTGCAGAAGCCCTGAAGGCATATCCGGGAAGGATCTGAAAAATAAAGGGATGAGGACAAACGCAATTAATTGTATAGCAGTTGACGATGAGCTTTCATCACTTAAAACAATAAGGGAGTATTGTTCGCACAG
>Ga0116171_10002105_pt1 | contig 19192 bp, 12 predicted proteins | sample AD_JPNHW2_MetaG_FD_89798 | JGI IMG/M metagenome (GOLD analysis project Ga0116171, IMG submission 89798) | Active sludge microbial communities of municipal wastewater-treating anaerobic digesters from Japan - AD_JPNHW2_MetaG | ecosystem: Engineered > Bioreactor > Anaerobic > Digestate | place... | reverse complement strand
ATTCTCTATCTTATTTATACATAGCCTATTACAACGATAGTATTGCTAAATGGGCACCCTTGATCTCCCAAAGATCCATCGAACACATCTCTAATGATCCCCTAATCATTCCCTAATCATTCCATATTCGGATTAGAGAATGATTAGGGAATGATTAGGGAAAGACTAAGGATGTGTTTAGTGTTGCTTAAGGTAGGGAAAGGTGATTTCTAAATGATAATGGAGGGAATTTTTAAGCCTCCCTCCATCCGATAGCAATTTTAGCGACTGTGGTATCCGATATCAGCCTTTGTAATAGAAAAGAGATCTCTGCGAGTCCACCCAGCTATACTTGACTTCACCAATGAAGATGGTGTGGTCACCACTGCGAATTTGGGTGACGACCTCGCATTCGAGATTGGCGACCGCGTCGCTCAGGATGGGGAGTTTATGCAGTTTTCCGGGTGTGAACTTAACTCCGGTTGTGGCGAATTTATCGCTGTCTCTGCCGCTGGTTGAGCCGGATATGGTCAGGACTTCTTTCATTTCGGTTGAGGGGAAAACGAGATTGAAAAAGCGGTTTTGCTCCAGACATTCATAGCTGTAGCGGCTGTGGCCGATGGAGATCGCGAACATGGGCGGGTTGATCGAAGTCCGCATAAACCATTCCAGGGTAATGAGATTGAACGCACCATCCGGTTTCTGCGTGACAGCCAGAACAACCTTGGCGGGAAGATGAACCTGAGAATAGACTTCGGAAAAGGTCAGCAGTTCCATTGATACCTCTTGTGTTTTTCTATATTATAACCTTTTAATGAGCCGGATAGTATGACTTTTTTTAGTTGATACGATCCGAACGTACAAAGTGATCGGCCGTGCGTGCGGCTTGATGGTGAAAGAACTTGACCAAATCTGCTTATCCAGGATATTGGCTTGTCGATAAAAATGTGTTGGTAAGTATGAATCTTATCCGCGGGCAGGCTCTGTCACGAATGCTGGGGTCGGCTCGTAAGTGAATGCTCTAAGAGAATATGGAGACAAGGATGTTGAAAAAAAACCTTACAAAAGGCTTGTGGCTGGGATTGATCGTCGTGATCTGTCTGAGCCTGGTATCTTGCGGCAAAGTCCTTAAATCGGACAAAGTGAAGGTCACTTTCTGGCATGGATTGAGCGGTCCTTTGGGTGATGTTCTCAATGAAATGATCAGAGATTTTAATTCCACGCACAAGGATATTGAGGTCATCGCGAATCCCATTAGCAGCTATACCGCCTTATCGCAGAAGCTCATGGCTTCGATTCAGGCTAAGAAGCAGCCGGATATTTCGCAGGTCTTTGAATCCTGGACGTCGAAGTATATCGAAGCTAACGTTCTCGTATCCCTTGATTCTCTTATCGCTAACGATCCTGACTTTACACAGGAAGACCGGCTGGACATCTATCCGGTGTTTTTGGAGTCGAATACTTTCAATGGCAAGATCTGGTCTTTCCCCTTCAACAAGAGCGTCAGAGCCTATTTCTATAATAAAGATGCCTTCTATCGTGCCGGGCTTGATCCGAACTATTTCCCCAAAACCTGGGAAGAATTCAGGAAGTATTGCAAGATATTGACGACTCCTCCCAATAAAAATGGCAGTTCAGAGAGATATGGGACTAATTTCGCCATCAACGAATGGCAGTTCATCAATCTGCTTTATCAGGCGGGTGGAGTGCTGCTCGATGATAAGGGTAAGCCTGCTCTGAACAGTCCTCAGGGCGTCGAAGCGCTCACCTTCATAACAGACCTTATCAATAAAGAGAAGACCGTGTATGTGGTCAATGGCTACGAAGGTCAGAATGACTTTCTGGCGGGTAAGGTCGCAATGTATGAAGGCTCATCCGTTTCCATCACGCATATGAAACAAGAACCGATCAACTTTGCTATGGGCTACGCGCCTCTCCCAATATACAAGACTAATAAAAGCGCCGTCAGCGGAGCGAATATCGTTATCTTCAAGAGTGGCAATCCTAAGAAGGAAAAGGCAGCCTGGGAATTCATCAAATGGTTCACCGATACTGCTCAGACCGCCAAGTTTGCCGCGCGTACATGCTATATGCCGGTCAGAAGAAGCGCTATGAATTCTGAAACGATGCGTACTTTCCTGAAGACCTATCCTCAATTCCAGACGATCTTTGATCAGCTGGAGAATGCAGTGTATGAACCGCAGATCCCGGCGTGGTTCGAAGCGAGAATGGAGCTGAAAGGTTCTCTGGAAAAAGCGATATCCGGAAAGGAAGATAATCAGAAAGCGCTGGATGAGGTAGCGGATAAATTCAGTGACTTCATCAAGAATGGTATCCCTGATAAGCCCAAAGACAAAGGAAAAAAGAAATAGGAACACTGATGCCGATCATTGTAAAGAAATTCGGAGGTACGTCGGTTGGCAGTATCGAACTGATCAGGAATATAGCGAAGAAGATCGCGGCTCAGCACAAAGATGGAGAATCCATAGTGTTAGTCGTATCAGCAATGGCAAAGACGACCGATCAGCTCTTTAAACTTGCCTATGAAGTCTCTGACAATCCCAGCAAGCGGGAATTGGATATGCTCCTGACTGCCGGTGAACGCATCAGCATGTCTCTGCTGTCCATAGCCCTGCATAACGAGGGTCTTGAGTCGATCTCCTTTACCGGTTCACAGAGCGGAGTCAAGACCGATGGGATGCACGGCAATGCCAGAATTATTGAAGTGAACGCGTTCAGGATAAATGAAGAGCTTACAAAAGGCAAGGTTGTGATAGTCGCAGGTTTTCAGGGAGTGAGTCCCACAAAAGAGATAACCACTCTGGGACGGGGAGGTTCAGACACTTCAGCCGTTGCCCTTGCCTGCTATCTCAAAGCTTCAAACTGCGAGATCTTTACGGATGTGGACGGCGTTTACAGCGCTGATCCGCGAATCGTTACAAACGCAAAGAAACTTGAGGGTATCGATTATGAAACGATGCTGACTCTGGCATACTCCGGCTCAAAGGTCTTGCATCCAAGAGCCTGTGAATTCGCCCTTAAGTATCAAATACCTGTTGAGATAAAATCATCGTTCAGCTTTGATCCCGGAACGATCATTGATTCTCCCGAAAACCTAAAGAGCAGAGGAATTGACATGGAAGAAAGAATTGTGACAGCCATAGCGCATAAAGAGGGCTTGATCAAGTTCAGCCTGGAACTGACACCAAACCTGACTCAAGCGCTGAGTGCGTGGACAACTGAGATATTCAAGTATCGGGTGAATGGTAATCATCTGGATATACTCATAGAGAAAAAGTATGAACAAGAGATCGAACACCTGATCGTGGATCAGAAGCTGGTTCTCGTCTCCAAACAAGCCGGACTGGCGCACATCGCTCTGGTCGGATTGGGCGTAAACCTTGATCCTTCCATCCTGGCACAGGTCTTGACCATAACGAGTCCATATCAACCATTGTATATTGACCATGGTGACAAGTCCATCGGTATCGATCTGGAAGCCGGTCAGTTATCTGAATGCCTGCTGGCTTTGCATAAATCACTCATTGAGGAGAAAGCATGAAGTACCTTGTCACCAGCGCTCTGCCCTACGCGAATGGGAAATTACATGTCGGCCACGTTGCCGGAGCTTACCTGCCTGCGGATATATTCGTGCGCTTTCTCCGCTCCAAAAACGAGGATGTGATCTATATCTGCGGAACAGATGAGCATGGAACGCCTATCTCTATCAGCGCTGATAAGGAAGGCATCACTCCCGCGGATGTGGTCAAACGATATCATGATCTGATCAAAGAAGGCTTCGATGGTATCGATATTGAATTCGATAATTTCTCCGGTACAGCCCGACCACCACACTATATCATTTCACAGGAGTTCTTTCTGAACCTGTTTGATCATGGCAACATCCTGGATAAGACCACCCTGCAGTTTTATTGCGCCCATGATAAGAGATATCTGCCAGACCGGTACGTCGAAGGGACTTGTCCCAAATGCGGCGCGACAGGTGCGAGAGGTGATCAGTGCGATGCCTGTGGTCAGATCTATGACACGACCACGCTCGTCGAACCGGCTTGCAAGATATGTGGGAACAAACCCGAGATCAGGGAAACAAAGCATTGGTTTCTCAATCTGAACGACTTTACCGAAAGGATCCGTGATTGGATCAGCCAGAAAGACAACTGGAAAGAAAACGTGCGCAGCTTTATCCTCAAATTGCTGGAGCAGGGTTTGATCGAACGTTCAATAACCCGCGATCTTAGCTGGGGAGTACCCGTTCCTCTTCCCGACGCGGAGGGGAAAGTTCTCTACGTCTGGTTCGACGCGCCGATCGGATATATCTCTTCAACGATCGAATGGGCGGAAAATCTGGGACAACCTGAGAGATGGAAAGACTATTGGTTCGATCCTGAAACCAGGCTGGTTCATTTTATCGGAAAAGATAATATCATCTTCCACGCTCTTATCTGGCCAGCCATGTTGATGGGTCAGAAGAAACAGTATTGCCTGCCCTATGACATCCCTGCCAATGAATTCATGAATCTCGAAGGTCAGAAGATCTCTACGAGCCGAGATTGGGCTGTATGGGTCGATGAATTCGTGAAGCTCTTCCCCGGTGATTATCTCAGGTACTATCTTGCGGTCAACGCGCCTGAAAGTAAAGATAGTGATTTTAGTTTCAAAGATTTTCAACAGAAGGTCAATGGCGAATTGAACAATATTCTGGGAAATCTGGTCAATAGAGTACTGAGCTTTGCTCTAAAGTACTTTGACGGACGTTTCGCACCTGTAGCTTTGAGCACAGAGTCTCAAGCTGTCATAGACGAAGCTGATTCACTCATCAATGAGATATGTCAGGGTTACTATGAATATCAGGTCAAAAAGAATACCAAGCTGATCATGGATATCGCCAGGCTGGGGAATAAATACTTCGATGAGAGGAAACCCTGGGTAGAGATAAAACAGAATCCTGCTCACGTTCAGGAAACCCTCTGGACCTGCCTGAATCTGATCGCGAAGATTTCCTTGGTGTTTTATCCCATCGTCCCCGGCAGTATGAAGAAACTGAGGCAGATGCTCACTCTGGGCGACAAGATCGTCTTTGATGAAGCTTTACAACTGCTGGATACTGAGATCATCGTGAAGGATGTTGCGCCTCTCTTTTCCAAGCTTGACGACGAGATCATCGATGAGCAGATAGAGAAACTACGCAAGAAAGCCGAAGTCAAGGCTGAGAAAACCTATGAGGAGTTCAAAGATCAGATCGTCTATGATGACTTTGCCAAGCTCGATATCCGTGTCGCTAAAGTCCTCGAAGCAGAACCTGTCAAGAACACCCAGAAGTTACTCCACCTGAAAGTTGATCTGGGAAATGAAACACGTGAACTGGTTGCTGGTATTGCTGAGTCTTACGAAGCTAAGGATGTCATCGGTAAGAAGGTCGCCATGCTTGTCAATCTCGAGCCCAGGAAGATCAGAGGTATCGTCTCTCAAGGAATGATCCTCGCAGTTCATGGCGAAAATGGGCTTAGCCTTCTGCTTCCTGAAAGGGAAACTGATCCGGGTTCAACGATTTCCTGATGCCGAAACACTTCCTTACGCTGATAATAGCATTAATCGTCGGTTCTGGTTTTGCCGTATCGACTAGGAATGATACCCTCTACGTCAGTGTATGTTTAGCTAAAAACGATAGCATCAGTATCTCAAGTCAGTATATGACAGTATTTGAGGAACGAGATGGTCTTTTGAAACTGGAGCTATCGGGTAGAATTGAACTTGTTTATGAAAGACCTGCGGTTAGTTCCGTATTCAGGTTGGCCACATCAGTAGATTCATTGGCTGAATCCACTCAGATTACGGTCATCCCAAAGTGGAAGGATGGTTCGCTTTCTCTGAAAGAACATCGTACGAGTTATTATCCTGAGGTATTTTCCAGCTACGCTGATGCCAGGACGAAGGCGCAAGAACTTGGACAGCCACTTAGCAGTATCGTAGAAGTAGAAGACCCGGATGCTGTCGTGAAAGTTACGTGCCCGGGTAGGAGCTACTATCTTCAATTGCCGGTTCGGCTCTACGCGGAGAAAGGTCTCAACATAAACGGAAACAAATACCTCTTCAAGGGTGAATTTGATCTGAAAATCTATAAGGAAAAGCTTCTTCTGAATGCTAGTCTGCCTCTGGAAGACTATGTCAAAGGAGTCGTTCCAAACGAAATTGGAGATACTGCTCCTGAGGAAGCCCTGAAAGCTCAGGCGATCACCGCCAGAACCCACGCTGTGAGTCTCTTGCTCTATGGCAGGCACAAAGCTGATGGCTATGATCTTTGCAACGGTACTCACTGTCAGGTCTATCGTGGTACTTATCTGGTGAATTCAAAGGTCGTTCAGGCTGTCGAAGACACTCGGGGTCTTGTAGTTCTCTATGAAAACAAACTTGCGGATACTCCCTATCACAGCTCCTGTGGCGGAAAGACCGACTCCTCAGCCAAGATTTGGAATGGAACTGAACTGCCATATCTGCTTGGCGTGAATTGCGAGAGTGAGGTGGATACTTTGGATCTCACCAATGAGGAAGACGTCGGGTATTGGCTTGGTTCAGAGCACAGCGTGAACGGTATGCAATCCTGGGAAAAGACCAGTACCTCCTGGGAAAGATCGATCAATATGGCTCAGCTTGCTAATAACCTGGAGCTTGAATATATCACCGGAATAGAGGTTTTAGAGAGAGGTAGATCCGGTCGGATCACAAAAATGAAGATCACCGGAAACAACACAAAACTTCTTAGTACCGAATCGGCAGTAAGGTCTGCCTTTGGCGGATTACCAAGTTCATGCTTCATAACTTCTTTCACGCCGGATAACGGTAATCCGGTCACCTCAACCCTCAAGATCACCGGGAGGGGTTCAGGTCATGGCGTGGGGATGTGTCAGGTTGGCGCGTTGAAAATGAGCAGAGAGGGATTCTCACACGCTGAGATCATCTCGAAATACTATCCCGGGACGGTTCTTGCCCCGCTGAGGATTACGCATGAGTAACCAGGACAGCACATACAGAATCAGTTTTGCCAATAATCAATTCAGGATCTTTGCCGCGGATACGACTTTATCAGCGCAGAGGATGCGTGATCTTCATGATCTTGCTCCGCTTCCAACGATAATGATGTCCCGGCTTATCACTTCGGCTGCGTTAGTGGCTATGGATATTAAACAGGAATACGGCGAAATTGTCCTGAGAATCGATTCACAAGCTCCCCTGAAGGGAGGGATCGTCATCATCTCCAGGAATGGTGACCTGCGGGGTTATAGTTTCAATCCCGGCTTGTTCTTCGAGAATAAGGCTGAAAATTTCAATGTCGGTGAGTTCCTCAAACCTGGTCTATTATCCGTCATCAGACAAGATGATAGCGGTAAGCCGTTCACTGGAGTTGTCAACCTCGAGAGCGGTGAGATCGGCGAAGATCTTGCGTCTTATTACCTGCAGTCTGAACAGATACCAACAGCAGTAAACCTTGGAGTTCTGATCGATCAACACGCAAAAGTCAGAGCATCCGGCGGATTTATGATCCAGCAACTTCCTCAGGCTGATTCCACAATTTCAGATCAGATTATTGAGAGCATGAACCAAATGCCCAATCTAAGCGACCTAATGGATATGGGTATGACAGTCATCGAGATATTGAAGAAGTTCATCCTCAAAGAATATGACTACACCATTACTGAAACGAGATCGATTCAGTTTCACTGTAACTGCTCCAAAGAACGCTTTTCGAATGCCTTGCTTTTGCTGGGAAAAGACGAACTCGAAACTATGCGAGAAGGGATCGAACCGATCTGTCATTACTGCAACACCAAGTACGCATTCAGTAAAGAAGATATTCAAAACATAATCACAAGGATAGGTTCATGAAATACAGACTAGCTTTGGTTCTTTGCTTGTTGCTTAGCTCCCTTCTTTCCATGACAATTGATGATGTCAGGTTTTGTCTAGATCACGAATTGTTCTATGTGATAAAGAATCATGAGAGTGAGCTTAGCTCCATGATTCTTAAAGAACCTCAGGATAGACAAACACTACAGACAATTCTTGAATATGCTCAACGCACCGATAACCTCGAACTGGCTACGCTCTGCCATCAACAACTTGCGTATCTTTACAGATCTCTGGAAGATGCTCTTCAATGGATATCTCTGTCTGATTATACTGTCGAGGACAGCCTCAGCTATGAAATGACCATCGGGATCTACAAAAATATCTTTAGCACACCATCTGATTCTCTGATCCTGAACAGCTATCTGAGAGACCCAAAAAGCTCAGATTACCTCAGAGATGTCCCCAAACTCGACAGTTATAATTCAGTTATTGAGAGCCTGGCAAAGGGTATTATTGATGATATAAGTGTCGAACCGAGCGATAGTCTTGCGCAGGAACTCATTGAAAGCTTTTATGTCACCTTCCCGAGATCCTCATGGCGACAAGCCGCATACTACTATCAGCTCTACCACCTTGCCAACGCGAAAGACTATGATGGCATGCTGGACAAAATCGCTCTATACAATATGATTGATCCTTCTCACGCGTACATCTCGAGCATCTTCCTCAGTAGCCCATCCTTCAGAAAGAACTATCTGGAGGGGATATTCTCGCCTTATGCCCTGCAAGACGCAGTCAAGTATCTCGATAGGTGTATCAGCAGTGCGATTGTGGACAGCACGGGGTTTGTTCTCTGCGACCACTATGATGGTAAGCATTGGCAGAATAAACTCAAGCTGCAACAAGTTAAGCTGACCTTCTATCAATTGCTACAGGAACATAAGCTTTATGGCGACGAGGAAGATTTTATCTCAATAACTGGTATAGACGAAGATGTGGTAGATTCTTTAGCATCAGCATTAAAGAGTCTCCGTTTCGCCAATAATGACGCCGGAGAACAAGCCGAGAAGTTCTATTGGTTAGGGAGAGTCCTTGCACTAAGCAACAAGACAGATAACCTCAAACGATCCGTATGTGCTTTTAACCAGTCTCTGATATATGGTTCACCCCGAAAGAGATACGATATCGACGACTGGAAATATATATCCAAGATCCACGACAGACTGGGAATTCGAACTGATGCCATGACCTGGATACGTGATATGAAAGAATATGACTCGATAATCTTCTCAGATCAGACAGAGAGTTCCGGATTCAACGGAGAGAGGTATTCCAGGGTAGCCCTGGGTGATTATGATAATGACGGCAGAACCGATATCCTCTTCAATGGCAATAAACTGTACCGAAACATTGGTAAAGATGGATTCATCAAGACAGATAATGGCCTTCAGGATCTTGATGCCAATGGTGGTCTTTTCGCCGATTTCAACCAGGACGGCTGTCTTGATATGATGAATACTTCCAATTCTGATACATTCGGCGAGCAACTGATGAAGAATATGCACAACGAACGATTCGTCAATGTCAGTGAACGCGCCGGTGACATCTATGACCGCTATCCGACTGAAGGCGCTGCCTGGGTCGATCCTGAAATGGACGGATTCCCGGATATCTATGTAGCAAACTATGAGAAATGGCAGGTACAGAGCGGTTATCCTGATTACTACTGGCAAAACATAAAAGGTTACTTCACGGATATGAGTGATAGCCTCGGCTTTCGGACTCCCCCATATACAAAAGATCCCGGTCAAGCCGGCAGAGGTGTTGCTCCAGCTGATTTTGACAATGACGGCATGCAAGAGATATATGTCACGAACTACAGATTGAATCGTAACTTCTGCTGGAAGAAAACAGACAAAGGATTCGTCGATATCGCTCCACTTTACAACCTCCAGGGCAAATACAAGAATGGTTACTATGGACATAGCATAGGCGCTGACTGGGGCGATTATGACAACGATGGCGATCTGGATCTGTTTATAACAAATCTTGCTCATCCACGTTATATTGATATTTCAGATGTCTCAGCCTTGTATCGCAATGACGGATTGACCTACAGAGTTATCGACGCGGACACCCTCTACTACTGGCAATTCACCGATGTCACCAAAGAATCAGGTATTACATACGATGAACTTCACTCCGATCCTCTCTGGATCGACGCCGATAATGACGGTTTGCTGGATCTATTCATCACCAGCGTTTACGAGAATGACCGTTCTTACCTCTACAGAAACAACGGAGACGGAACATTCACTGATATAACCTGGCTCTCGGGAGCAAGAGTCTACAATGGTTGGGGAAACGCTTGCGCCGATCTGGACAGAGACGGTCTGCTTGATCTTGTCGTGGGAAGCGGAAACGGAACCAAGCTCCTCATGAACAGAACTAAAACAGCAAACAGATCTGTGACGGTCAAACCGGTCTGGACAAAGAAGGGGATAACTCTTTTGGATGATGTTGCCTCATTCAGTAAATACCCCAATAGCCCGGCATATGGCGCGAGGGTCATCGTGGAGATCAAAGACAGAAACGGAAAGAAACACAAACTTATGCGTGAGCTTTCCAGCGCGAAGGGAACTACCTCACAGAACGCTCAAGAGCTTCATTTTGGCATTGGCTCGGGTAAGGTTCTAAAGATCAAACTGAGTGAATATGAGAATAATAAGAACTAACATCCTAAATCCCGTATCCAGCTCAAAGACCGAGTTTATCAAAGACGCGGTGATTTGCTTTGACGGTAATTCCATTCAGACTATCGAATCTTTTTCTCCCACGAAGCATCTTCACTATGAAGATAGAAGGTCTGAAGTTCTCTGTCCCGGCTTCATTGACGTACACGTCCATCTGAGCCAGTACCGGATACGAGGACTGTATAAACCTGCTCTGCTTCCCTGGCTTCAGGAGAGCGTCTTCCCTGAAGAGATCAGAAGCAAGGACGATCTCTATGCCAAAACTCTGACCAGAGACTTCTATAACGCTCTGCTTCGCGTGGGGACGACCTGTTCCGTGATCTATACCGCTCCATACAAAGACGCCTGTGAGACTGCCTTCCTGATCGCTGATGAGATGGGCATCAGAGCGATCATTGGGATGACCATGATGGACATGAATGCTCCCGCTGAGATGATCTCTTCCACTGAAGAATGCTTTCGTGACAGCCTCTCTCTGTTTGAACGCTGGCACTCCAGGTCCACGCTTCTGGATTACATCTTTACTCCAAGATTCGCGCCGACCTGCTCTCGTGAGCTGATGACGTTGACCGGTAAGTTCGCACAAAAGAACGGTGCCCGTATCCAAACCCATCTATCTGAGAACCGGGATGAGATCACTTGGGTCAGAGATATCTTCGGTTCAGAAACTTACACTCAAGCTTATCAAGATTGTGGATTACTTACTCCAAGGACAATTCTCGCACACGCGATCCATCTGGATCAAGACGAATTACGTCTCATCAAAGACAGCGGCGCCGGTATCGCACATTGTCCGGATTCGAATTTCTATCTCAAGAGCGGTGAGTTCCCGCTTCAGGAAATCAAAGCATTGAATATCCCCTTCTCTCTCGGCTCAGACGTTGGCGCGGGAACTTCTCTCTCCATGCCGTATCATGCCAAGATGTTCAATTTCCGTCAATCAGTTCTGCCTGTCGAACCTTCTGAAGCATTCCACGCGATCACCCTCGGAGCCGCTGAACTACTCGGTCTTTCGGATCGCATAGGTTCTCTGCAAAAGGGAAAACAAGCCGACCTAGTCTTCATGAAACCCACCGATGGAGACTTTCTCGATGAGAGCATTCTGTCCCGCCTGGTTTTCTACGGACATGAATACATCGTGACTGAAACGATCGTGAATGGAGCAACACTGTACAGAAGCCACATCTGATATTCCCACGACGAGATTCACTCTTATATGATTTAACCTGCCCGTTTGGAAGGTTTCTTGCATCTAATGATCAGTACTCAAGCCTGTGGTCTGAGTTTTTATCGTAAACAATATATAGATAATAGTTAAGGAGATCAACGTGAAACAGTTAACCCTTTTGATAGTCTCCATCCTAATGGTGGTATCGCTATCCGCAAACTTACTTTGGGATAACGCCATTCCCATCCGCCAGGGTGTGAATATTGAATGGTTCCGAACCGGTATTGACAGCCATGATGGCGGTGCAGTCTATGTTTGGAGCGACACAAAGCTAGGTGAGCGTGACCTCTTTGCTCAAAAGGTCGATGCCAGTGGTAATATGGTTTGGGGTGAACCCCTTCTGGTTGACGGCAAACCTGACAGACAAGAAGATCCCGTTATTACCCGCACTTCCGATAATAACTTTGTCATAGCCTGGATCGACTTCTCAGACGATCTGGATGGCAATGTCTATGCCCAGAAGGTCAGCACAACCGGTCAGCTCATGTGGCAAGAAGGCGGAGTTCCCGTTTGCACAATTTTCGGTGAACAGATCGGCCTCAATATTGAGCCGGATAATTCAGGCGGTGCCTTCATAGTTTGGGGAGACAGCCGCAGCTCATCCAAAGACCTCTATGGTCAAAGGCTCTCTTCGACAGGCGCTCCTCTCTGGACAGTAAATGGTATTCCCATCGCCAACGGAACCGGTGACGAGATTCAGAACACCATGTTCTCTGACGGCTCCGACGGTCTAATGATCGCTTACACCTACACGTTCGTCGGCAATGATGACGTGTTTGCCAAGCGTTTCCTTGGTAATGGAACCATGGCATGGCCTCAGATGTTGAATATCGCTTCCGGACCCGGCAATCAAGGCAGCGTTCGTATGGCTCCTATGGATGGCGGCGAATTCGCACTGGTCTGGAAAGACCAACCCGCTGTAGATGATAACATCTACGCGCAAAAGATCAACTTAGCCGGGCAAATGGTCTGGGGAAATCCTGTCGTCGTGATCAATGACTCGCAGACCACAGCCGCTCCTCAGCTCAACCCCAGAGTCGTCACAACCTCCGATAACAATCTTATTATCGCATGGGAAGACTTCCGTCTTGATAACCTCAACGCTGACCTCTTCGCTCAAAAGCTCTCCCCCAGCGGAACCCGTCTCTGGAATACAGATGGTGTACTGATCAGTGACGCTGATTTTGCCCAGATCGGTATTCGTCTCGATTCTGACAACGCAGGCGGTGCCTACATGGTTTGGGATGACACCCGTAACGGCAACGCGCCAAACTACGATATCTACGCTCAGCATCTTTCTTCAACCGGCGCTTCATTATGGGACGCAGGCGGCAAAGCCATCTGCACAGCTCCGCATGAACAATCCGGTTCTCTGATCAAGTTCTCAGGAAACAACGTTTTCATCAACTGGATGGATGTCCGCAACGGCAGCGTTGGTCTCTACTATCAGGTTCTTACCGCCGGCGGAACGATCGAACTCGAAGAGAACGGTCATCTGATCTTCTGGGGACTGTCCGGTGACACTCCTCTGCAGAACTATCTGCTTCTGCCCCGCACGAACGACGTCGTTGCCATTTGGCAAGATACACGTTTTGCCAATATCGGCTATCAGATCTATTTCCAGATCGTCAGACCCGATGGCACAGTCGCCCTGGAAACCAACGGACGTCCCGTCACAACCTCCGTTGGTGCCGAACAACTTACCCCCAACGCGGTAGTCACCGAAGACGGTTATATTGCCGTCGTATGGGAAGACAAACGCAATCCCAACCCCAAAGTCTATGCCCAGTTGCTCTCACCCACTGGTGAAAGACTCTGGGGAGACACGGGAATGGAGATGACCGAAGCCGATCCTCTGCGTCAGCAATCACCTCGCATCACCTATGTCAATGGCGCTTTCTACGTTGGCTGGTCCGGAACGATCCAGGTAGGCACGAATTACATCTATATGACTTACGGCCAAAAGATAGTAAACGGCCAAAAGATGTGGGGACCTGATGGAGTTCTGGTCTCTGATATCGGAACCGTGCAGGGACTTTCCGAATGTATCCTGTCCGAAATGCATGACACCTATTTCGTCTGGGAACGTTCCAATTCAGTCGGCGACCCTCGTCTGATCTATGTCAAGCGTATGGCTCCCGATGGCACTGCAGCTGCCGGATGGCCCAACGAAGGCCTGAGAACATCCCTCTATTCCAATTTCGACACTCTGAATCTTCAGCCCAAGTCCAAACTTACCGACAATGGTCTGTTCGTCATGTGGCGGGATATTCGCACTGATTTCGTCCTCAACTACTGGGGACAGCTGATCTCTCCCGATGGCGCAAGACTCTGGGATCCCAATGGCGTCAATCTCGCCGATAACGGTCTGGAACAGGACGTTCCCTCGATACAAGCTGCTTTCAACGGTATCACCTTTGCCTGGGCTGAGAACATCAACGGTATGCACGATATCAAGATCAGCAAATACAACTATGCCGGTTCGCCCATTTGGAATCCGCTTGGCAACTTCGTGGTTCAGCAGGATTCAACTCAGTTCAGTCCCGCTCTCGGCTTGTTTGCCAACCGTGGTATGGCTTGCATCTGGAGTGATTACTACTATGGCGAAAGCGATATCTATTACAAATATGTAAATACCGACGGAAGCATGGTCGCGGGCCCCGGAAACGTCGTCTGTGATGAGCTGAAGTTCCAATACGATCCCCTGATCGCAACCGTGGGAAATGATGGCTATGTGATCTGGGCGGATGGCAGATCCAGCGGTAAGACAGAGATCTTGGGACTCTATATGCAAAAGATATCCAACGAATGCGTCGGCATAGACGATCCCACCGCGCCTGTCGCGAAGCTCTTTGACCTGGAACAGAACTACCCGAATCCCTTCAATCCTTCCACAACGATCAGCCTGAACGTCAAGCAGGAAAGCGTGAATTGCGATCTGAATATCTACAACATTCGTGGTCAAAAGATCAGCACTCTGCATTCAGGACAGCTCAGCAAAGGCAACCACAGCTTCGTTTGGAACGGCAAAGATGACAAGGGCAACAGCGTTGGTTCCGGAGTGTATTACTACAAGATCTCCGATGGAGACCTCTCCATAACCAAGAAAATGCTCATGATCAAATAACAAACAATCCAAAGTATCATAAGAAAAGCTCCGGAATCCCGGAGCTTTTTCTTTAGCAGTTCCTGGCATGGAGTTCCAGGGTAAGCATTGAGTTCCAGAGTAAGCATGGAGTTCTAAGCGCCGTAGTTAGTCATGGACTTTTATCTGATCTTGATAGGCGATTTGGACTTCATGCGTCATTTGCCAGCGTGATCAAGCATAGTTAACAACAGATACTGCCGTCTAGAAGTCCAAGACGGCAGTAAGACTAGTTATCGGCATGAAGATCAGTCAGCCGTCTTAAACTCCTAACTTAGTCTTAATCATGACGTTGAATATCTCCAATCCTATCATGATAATCTTGAGAATCGTAAAACCATCCCCCATCTCCCCTATAAGCTCTCCTAAAGACACTAGGATAACACTAGGATAACACTAGGATAACACTAGGATAATATCCTAATTTTATCCTAGTGTTATGCTTTGGTTATCTTGTCATTCTTAGGGTGGCTTATAGGAGGGCAGAGAGGGGATTTTGAGATAATTGCATGAAATCTACCTGCGATATGACACAGGTCAGAAATATAGAGAAGCAGGATCGAGGATCTGTCTTAAAGCGAGAATAGGGATTTGCGGATGCGCTTGGTCACGACCACGAGGAAGATCGTACCGCCGATCATAAGGGTCGAGAGTGCGTTGATGGTGGTGATCGTGCCGCGTCTGATCGTGCCTTCCACGTAGATCGGCAGGGTATCGAAGCCTCTTCCCGAGGTGAAAAAGGTGATGATAAAATCGTCTATGGAGAGGGTGAAAGCCAGGAGTGCGGCGGAGATTATCCCGGGCATCATCAGAGGGAATTTGACCTTCCAGAAGATGGTGGCGGGCTTCGCCCCGAGATCCATGGCGGCTTCGACCAGGGAGTTATCGAATCCTTCTAGGCGTGACTGGATCACAATGATTGTGTAGGACACGCAGAAAGTGATGTGCGCTATCAGTACGGTGAACATACCTGTGTTTACTTGTGTAAAATTGAAGAGCAAGGCAAGCGACACGCCCATGAGTATGTCCGGGATCACAAGCGGCGTATATATCAATGCCATGAGTCCTTTTCTGCCGGGGAAGTTCTTGTTCTCGAGACCCAGAGCAGCCAGAATGCCAAGTATCGTGGAGATCAGGGTCGAGAGTCCGGCGATCATCATGGTGTTCTTGAAGGCTTGCAGGATGTTATCGTTCTGAAAGAGCTGAACGTAGTACTTCGTCGTGAATCCCTTCCAGCCGACGATTATCTTCGCGTCGTTAAAGCTGAAAATGATCAGGATCAGGATCGGGATGTAGAGGAAGATCATCACCAATGTGAAGATGGACAGATTGATACCTTTATGAAGCTTCATGTTCAGTCGCTCTCGCCCCGTCTCCGTTGTTTATTGCGTAGCCAGAGGAAATACGCTCCGGCGAGCAGAACGGTCACCAAAAACAGCAAGGTCAGAGACAAAGCTGAAGCCATAGGCCAGTTTCGGGGGATATTCTTGATCTTGTAGGTGATCACCTGACCGATGTAGAGCGAACGTTGGTTGCCGACCAGTTGCGTGATCAGATAGGCTCCCAGGGCAGGAATGAACACGAGTATCGAACCGGCGAAGATACCGGTCAGGGACAAAGGCAGAGTCACGCGGAAGAAGGCTTTGACCTCGCTTGCGCCAAGATCCATCGCGGCATTTAGCAGGGTGAAATCTATCTTCTCGATCACGCTGTAGAGCGGCAGGATCATGTAGGGCAGATAGACATAGACCATGACCAGTCCCACTGCCAGATCAGTTCGCATGATCTCCAGTGGCGCTTTGATCAGGTGCAGACTCATCAGTGTATCGTTCAGAACTCCGTTGCTCGCCAGGAAGATCCTCCAGGAGAAGATACGAATGATCAGATTCGTCCAGAAGGGAATGATGATCATGACCAGGAGCGTACTGCGGAGTTTCTCCGAACTGCGAGCGATGAAATATGCCACGGGATAGCCGAGCAGAATGCACATCACGGTGGTGATGAAAGCCATGCGGAAAGAGATCAGAAAGGGTCTGAGATAATCGCCGTTGAAGATCTGGCGGTAGCTCTCCAAGGATAGTTCAAACTTGATGTCATATATATCCGGTGTCAGGAAGCTGTAGATGACCACGATCAGATAGGGCAAGAGGAAGAAAAAGAGCAACCACAGCATCGCGGGTGCTGTGAGTATCCAGCTTTGCAGGTTTAAGCGTTTGCGGTGCTTCTGTTCATGCGAGCTTTCGTAAGTTGGGTACTGGAACTTGTTCATGCCTGATTAGCGCGCCTGACTTGTCTGTGGGTGGTGCTGTCGGTGGTGAGATCGTGTTCGAATCCGTTGGACTCCGGCAGTTCGTTGATCAGCCACGTGTCCGTATCATGCCAGAAGAGCCAGACGGGTTCTTCCCAATCGAGGGCTTTATCATCGAAATACACGCGTTTATGTTGGCTGAAGACTCTGACTTTGAGCTTGCCGACATTGACGATATACTGCGTGTGCGAGCCGAGGTAGAGGATGTCTTCGATGACGCCCTTGATGACGTTGATGTCTTCCTGATGATGAGGTTTGTGGCGGGAGATGGCTATCTTTTCCGGTCTCAGGGAGAGAGTAAGTTTCTGCCCAGGGTTGGGCTTGAATTTGAAGGTGGAATCTATATCAAAGAACTCGCCGTCACCGGAATCGCAACGGATCTGGGCATACTCGTCCTCGACGTCGATCACTTCGCCGGTTATGAGATTAGTCTCACCGATGAAGTAGGCGGAAAAGACGCTGTTGGGACGCTCATAGATGTCATCCGGTGGACCTTCCTGAATAAATTCGCCACGGTTCATTACGGCAACGCGGTCGCTGATGCTCATGGCTTCGCTCTGATCGTGGGTCACATAGATGAATGTTATGCCAACGGCGTCGTGAATATTCATCAGTTCGATCAGCATATGTTGGCGCAGTTTCAGATCCAGTGCGGCGAGGGGTTCATCCAGCAGAAGCACCTTGGGATCATTGATAAGCGCTCTGGCGATGGCGATGCGTTGCTTCTGACCGCCACTTATCTGATCCGGGTATTTGCCTGCCTGGTCTTCCATCTTGACCAAAGCCAGCATATCCCGTACTTTGGTGCGGATGACAGCCTTGGATTCCTTTTTGATACGGAGTCCGAAAGCGACGTTGTCGTAGAGATTCATGTGCGGAAACAGGGAGTAATTCTGGAAGATCGTATTGACTGGGCGTTTGTAGGGAGGCAGATCGGTGATGTCCTCATTGCCGACGAAGATACGTCCCGTGTTGGGGATCTCAAAACCGGCTATCATGCGAAGCAGGGTTGTCTTCCCGCATCCGCTGGGTCCAAGGAACGAAAAGAGCTCGCCTGATCTTACGGTCAGGCTCACATTGTCAACGGCACGAAATCCGCCAAAGTCCTTCGTCAGGTGTTCTAACTTGATCTCTTCCAAGCTACTCCCCTATTTAAGTAATAATACCTTCTGGGTTGATAAGGTCTTGTTCATGGTTTTAATGTTAATGATGTATACTCCACTACAGGGCTGGTTTTCTGTCAAGCCCGGAATCCAGCTGATACTGGTATCTCCGGCTTTCAGACCATTCAGTTCACTGGAAAAGACCTTTTGACCGCGGAGGTTGTAGATCTCGGCATAGATCGGCTCTGTGAGTTTGGATTCAGACTCGAGCTTGATGTTCAGTTCAGAAGAGAATGGGTTCGGATATGTTGAAGTATGGATTGAGACCTGCGGTGCGCTGGGGTCGTTGTTCGACGTAGGCTCGTAGTAAGAAATAAAGAGCTGTATATCGTCAAAGTAGATACCGTCAGCTCTACCGGAGGAATTCGTGACGATCTTGAAGCGGAAACGGATATCATTGTCGGCGCAGGAAGTCAGATCGTAAGACTTTTGTGCCCAGTCCGAGACACCCGTGAAGTAGTCCAGTTCCTGCCAGTATCCGTTGTTCAGTGAATATTCCAGCACGGCGTAGTCGCCATCCAGAGCTATGTTGAACTTTGTAAAAAGCTGAAGATTGATGCTTCGCGCGCCGATGAGCGAAAGAGGAGAAACGAGAGTGCAGGCAATGTCCTGATTGTTCTGATAGTTCCCGCTGGGGCTATCCGTGAGGGAGTATTGACCACTATGCGCCTGAGTTGAGCTTAGCCCCCAGGGTGTGGTTGCAGTCCATTGGCTCAGTCCTGATTCGAAATCATCATTCAGGTCGGCGTT
>Ga0116171_10002104_pt1 | contig 19192 bp, 17 predicted proteins | sample AD_JPNHW2_MetaG_FD_89798 | JGI IMG/M metagenome (GOLD analysis project Ga0116171, IMG submission 89798) | Active sludge microbial communities of municipal wastewater-treating anaerobic digesters from Japan - AD_JPNHW2_MetaG | ecosystem: Engineered > Bioreactor > Anaerobic > Digestate | place... | reverse complement strand
GCTTGCACTTCTAAGCCAGAATCATCGGCAATGGTTGGTAATTGAGTTAGTTCGGCGTAAGCTTTGGCTTTTAGCAGGGCATTGTCCTGAAAAGTTTGACCGCTCTCAATTACTTCAAAATCTTGCTTGATGACGATATTTAATTTTTTTAGTTTTTCAGCATCTAAAATGCTTAATAAATTCAGTGAATGATCGCCAAGAATAGCCTTAATTTCTTTAATTTTACCCTGATTGGTGCTGGCAATAAAAACGTTCATGGAAAATGGTTATTTGCCCATCAGCGCACCTAAACCACCAGTCATACTTTGCAATTTTTTGGCAGCTACTTCTTGAGATTTTTTAATTGCTTCATTAAGAGCTTTAACTAATTCATCACTGTGAATATTTTGTACAGAAATATCTTTGATTTCTTGACCGCCAGTGATCTTGACAATGATATCACCACGTTCAACGATAATCTCTTCTGCCGCTAATTCTTTTTGCATTTGTTTAGCTTGATTTTTTAATTTGTTTAAATCCCCAATTTGATTGATGAAACCTGCCATATTATTTCGCGAATGATTTTTACTTACTTAAGATGACTCAAACAGACACATCTTTTCGAATCATCAGAGCTGCATAAAAATTATTTGCTCCTTTCTTTAAATTATTAACTTGTAAAAAGACATTATAACAGCGAATCCTCAGCTGCAAGGATTAAATTTGCTCTCCCAGTTTCGCTCTCATCTACACTCGCTGCCAAAACTGACTTATTTTGCAAAACAAAAGTGAACTGTAAATCTACGCCAAAAATTTCTTTAGCAGCCTGATTTAAAAGTTCTTTGTTTTTATTCTGTTCAAGCTGTTCTTTGTGGAAAGAATAATAAACCAAAACTTTGGCTATCCCATTATCTAAACTATCTAATTTGCAAGATTTAAGTAAGGTGAGAAGGGCAAAATTATTGTGTTCAAAAGTTTTGATTAAGCTTTGCCATAAATCCTTAATATCTGGAATATTAGGCAAACTTGGTGGAGTAATTAAATCGGATGAAGCATTCACAATATCATCCGCAGTACTTAAATCGGCAGTCATTTCACTTTTTTGAATTTTTTTTTTGCTATCTACTGCATCGGCCTGGTCTTTTGGCGGCAAAGAAGTAGCCGAGTTTTTTTTCGATCGTTCAATGATGTCTAAAAATTTTAATTCTAGAACCAAAAAAGAAATGGGCGTTTCTTGATTTAAGTCACTGGCCACAAGCTCTTTAAGAAAAAATTGGTCAATTGCGCGAGAATAATGAGCTGTCCCATTGATTATTGCCAAATTGACTAGTAAATCTTTATGTAAAAATTCAAAAAGATCTTTATAAAAATCCTTTTGATTACAATTTTTATTTCTTAGTTCTTCAAAAATTTTAATTAAAGTTTGATCTTGCTTATGCATGACTGCTGTCAGTAGGTTTTTAATGTAACTTTCATTGTCAGTGGCTAAAAGATCTTTGATACTGATTAAATCCAGTTGTTTACTTTTGCAGGCCATCTCCAAAATTTTTATCCCATCGCGAAAACTGCCATCGGCTCGCAAAACAATTTTTTCTAGATCAGTTTCTTTAAATTTAATTTTTTCTGCCTCTAACACCTTTTTAAGAGCTTCTTTAAGTTCTTCATCAGTGGCTTTCCTAAAATTAATCACGCTGCAACGAGAAATAATCGTCGCAGGTAATTTATGTAATTCGGTGGTGGCCAAAATAAAAACCACATGAGAAGGTGGTTCTTCCAAAATTTTCAATAAAGCGTTAAAAGCTTCATTAGTCAACATGTGTACTTCGTCTAAGATATAAACCATCATTTTGCCTTCAGAAGGAGGTAAATTGATTCTTTCCTTAAGTAAACGAATATCATCAATGCGCCGATTAGAAGCAGCATCTAATTCCTGTACCACAAAAGAATGACCTTCATAAACTCTCTTGGCAAAATCACTTTTTTCGTCTGGTTCTACAAAAGATAACCTAGCTGGCGCTTTTTTTTTGAAAAAAAGATAATCTACTAAAGCAGCGTTGGCTGGATCATTCAGCATCGCTCCTAAAATACGGGAAGCTGAAGTTTTACCAGTGCCTTTTGGTCCAGCAAATAACAAAGACTGCGGAATTTTGCCATCAGCCATCATTTTTTGTAGTGCTTGCCGCACCGGTTCAATGCTTAAATCTTGAACTTTTTTAGGACGATAAAGACGATACCAAGCCATAGCTAGAGTTTAGCACATTTTATGTTGAAATTGATTTTTTGTTCATCACCCGCAATTTAACTAATCATATCACTGCCTTGACAGTAAATTATGAGGCAGGGATGAAAAGCCATTTCTGAATTTATTCTTTCAGTGATCTTTTAGTGATCGTCATGATGATAGCCAAGCAAATGCAAAAGAGCATGCTCTAAATAAAAACAAATTTGCTGATCAACCATTTTGCCAAATCTTTTGGCAGTTTTTACTGCTTCTGGAAAACTAATAACCACATCCCCCAAATGAGTTAATTCTTTTTCTGGCAAAGGAATATCTTGCCCTTGTCCTCGTTCCTGTTGTGGAAAAGATAAAACATCAGTTGGCCCGGAATGCTGCAAAAACTTTTCATTAAGAGTAGTAATCTTTCTCACGCCAACAATTGAAATATCAACTTGGACATTATCGACATTGTGTTCATTTAAAACACGTTGAACAGTTTCTTTAATTTGACGTCGATTGACTAAATAGCGAGATCCTACAAACAAATTTACTTTAATCATATGGTTAGTTTAAGAATTATCTTTATTTTGATTGTTTTGGCTACGAGCCAGGATTGTTTTGAAATCTAGCGAAATTGGACCCAGCGGTACTTGATCTTCTTCGTCGTCAATAAACAAAATCATCACTTTTCCTTTACTATTAGGACTCCAAATTCTACCCTCGCGAATCACTTCTGGGGAACCACCAAATTGTTTTTTCACCCACATGCTGGGGCCGGCGTCAGCCACCACGCCCACCACTGCAACTTGTTCGGCAGGATTAATAACAATCATTTTGCGAAATTTGTACCAAGGTTTTAGTTCTTGATAGTCTTGACCCCATCCTGGTAAATACATTAATTGCACTGCAAAATAATACTTTTCTCTTAAAATTGATTCTTTAGTTAATTGACCATTTTGCGTAAACCAGCCAAAAGCTCCTCGATTAGGCGCGATCCCCGCTTCAAGATAAGCATCATGTGCTTGCAATTCATCCCCGGGAAAACGCAATAAATGTTGTTCCGCACCCATAGTACCAATACTATGATTAAGTCTTTTGCCGTCTAATTCTGCGCGTACTTTAAATCCTAAAATTTCTGATAATTGTTGCTCAAGATAAAGCTCAGTTTCTTTTTCTAAATGACCAGCCGGAGAATTAACGTAAGCACTCAGTTTAGCAATGATCTCTTGATGTTCTTGTTGCGAGATGTCCAGCGCTACTGCCTTAGTTTTTTCATCTACAACTGACTGATTTTGGTTTGTAGAAGGCACCGGAGTAGTCATGGCAACTTGTCCAGCCATAGCTAAACTAGCGAGAATTTGTTGTGATTTGCTCTGGGCAGTCATAATTTTTAAACCAATTTATTTAAAGCTTCTTGCAAACGAGTGATCAATAAGTCCTGACCCAAAACTATCATTGTAGCAAATAGTGGCGGGGTGGCTTTTTCACCAGTGGCAGCAATGCGGAGCATCATAAAAAATTGACCTTTGTGCCAATCATTTTTCTCCTGCAAATTTCTAATCGCCTTTTCCAAGTGTGGCAAAGACCAAATTGTAAGTGATTGAATTGAATCTATAGTTGCCTTTAATTCTTCAATTACTAATTCCTTAGATACGTTTTTTTGCAACAACGAAGTGGGCTCATAATTAGGTGTTGTATAGAAAAATTTAGTTAATTGGTCAAAATCTGCCAATGTCACCAACCGTTCTTGAATCAAAGGTAAAACCTCCTCAAGCTTTTCCAGTGGAAAATTTGCTGATACAAACGGTAAAATATGAGTTTTTAATTGCTCAATGCTAAGCTTGCGAATGTAAACTCCGTTGAGCCAATTTAATTTTTGAATATCAAAAGCTACACTGTTACTACTTAAATCACTAGGCTCAAACTCCCGAATATATTCTTCAAGGCTGATCACTTCTTGTTGGTCTTTCTTTGCCCAACCCAAAATCATGAAAAAATTCAGCATCGCTTCTGGCAAATAACCTCTGTCCAAAAAGGAAGCTGCCGAGACCATCCCTTTTCTTTTACTCATTTTACCCTTGCCATCTGGATTTAAAAAGACTGGTATATGAGCAAAAATTGGTATATCCCAAGCAAAAGCTTGATACAGTAAAATATGCTTGGGAGTGGAACTGATCCATTCTTCACCACGCATAACGTGAGTAATTTTCATTAAATGATCATCAACTACCACCGCTAGGTGATAAGTAGGATAGCCATCAGACTTTAACAAAATTTGATCATCTATCAAATTAGAATTAAAGGTAATTTGTCCTCTAATAAGATCAGTAAAAGTAATTGTTTGACTTTCCGGCACTTTCAAACGAATAACATAGCTTTCTCCTTCAGCCACTCTTTTTTGTGCCTCCTTCAAAGGAATATTTCGACAATGGCGATCATAGTGAGGCGGTTTTTTATCAGCCAGCTGCTGTTTTTTGACGTCAGATAGACGCTCTTTTGAGCAAAAACAGTAATAAGCTTTCCCATTGGCAACTAAATCTAAAGCGGCTTGTTTATAAATAGCCAATCTTTCCGATTGAATATAAGGCCCAAAGCCACCATCTTTATCAGGACCCTCGTCCCAATCCAAACCATAGCGGTGAATAATTTCTTGAATAGCTGCCACCCCACCAGCTACTTCTCTTTCCTTATCGGTGTCTTCGATGCGTAAAATAAACTGGCCACCATGTTTTTTGGCAAAGGCATAATTTTTAAGCAAAGTTGCCATGCTACCAACATGCATTTCACCAGTCGGACTAGGAGCCATTCTTGTACGAACACAAGTCATATTAGTGATATTTTACCATCTTAATTTCTACTTAAATAATTGGCACTAACTGCTGGAACAAAGGCCATAAAATTATTATCACCTTTAAAAACATAAATTGGTTGTAAATATTTTTGCTCATCAAAACTATCATAGTAAGCTAGTTCTACTTCTCTCACCACTGCTTCTTTTAAACCTTTACCATTAAGAACGTAAGCATCTCCAGATTGAACGAGGTTCCAAGCTGACTTAGCGGTACGCAATGGGTAAGTTTCAAAATTTAAATAATCGACTTGACGATAAAAATAGTCCATTTCTACAATTGCATTGTTAGAAGAAAAAGCCGAAGTTAATTTGGCCGAAATAACCCCCTTTTCTCCCTCACTAGTGTAAATTTTATAAAGCTGATCAATTGGATTGCGATTGATATCAACCTGCAAAAAATTAGCCTCAGAAAGTGAATAGGCTGGTTTTAACTCTCCACCAATTGATTTTAAAAAAGTTACCTTACCAGAAGCAGAGGCCATGTCCGAACCTAATAAATCAGCTGATGAAACAAAATTTTTTACTTGTTTAATAGCTTCAAATTCTTCTGGCAATTGGCCATTACTGGTTAATAAATCTGGCCTTGATAAAAAATTACTTCGTAGTGAAAAAGTAAAATCAACCGAATTAATTTCCAAACTCATATCCAAAGGAGTATTTTTGGTGAAACGATAAGTTTGATCAGAAATTACCTCTGGAGAAAAAATAAAACCATAATTGGCAGCAATTTCTTTAATACGTTCATCGGCCAATAAATTAGCAGCTGATTTGATAACCAAAAAAACCTTAGCTCGATCGGTAATTTCTTTAATACCATAAGCCATTTCCAAACTATAAGATTGAGGCTTATCAGTCTCATCCTGGGAAGGAAATTTAATATTGGGCAAAATACCAAAACCAACGGTGGGAGGTGGAGGCGGTTCTGGATGAGTTGCCTTCCAGTAATTCATAAAAGCATTAAATAAAATCCTTCCTACCATCAGCGCAACTAAAAAAACTAAACCATATTTAACTAGCAAACGACCCAAATAATTAGCGCTAGTAAGATTTGGCCCGGAACTTTCTGTAGTGGTGGTAGACATAAGTCTATTCTAATCGTTTCTTCAGAGTGTTTTCCACTCGTAATTATTAAATATCCAGGCAATTAATTGACTGGCATCTTGATAGCGATCTTGACTGCCCATTAAAGTTAATAAAATTTGATGATTATCTTTTTCTAAAAAAGCCACTAAAACTTCACCTGCCAATTCTGTAGTACCCGTTTTCACCCCCATTACCCCTTGAATTTGGCCAATTAATTGATTGCTGTTATAAAGATCATAGCTCCAATCTGAACCTTCTATCCTTTGATAAGGCATCGCCACCAATTTTTTCAGTTGTTCATTTTTCAGTAATTCTTTGGCAATAATGGTTAAATCTCTCGCAGTAGTTTTTTGCTCCTCTTCATCTAAACCAGCTGGATTAGCAAAATGAGTTTGTAAAAGTCCAAGTTCTAAAGCTTTATTGTTCATCTTTTGTATAAAATTGCTAAAACCTAATTGATCGTTATCAGCTAAAACATAGGCGCTATCGTTGGCTGAAAAGATCAACATGGCCGCCAAAAGGTCTTGCACTGTCAGCAACTGTCCTTCTTTGACTCCAAGCTTATTACCAGATACAGTGGCTTCATGATTAGCTCGCAGAGTTTGATCCAAAGCGAATGAATCTACAGCTACTAAAGCAGTCATCATTTTACTGGTTGAGGCTGGATAAAGTGGTGTTTGGCTATTTTTTTCATAAAGCACCGTTTCGGAAGAGAGATCGAGGGCATAAACTGCTGTAGCGCTTAAAATTAAGTCTTCATAAGCTAAAGCACTACTTTTAAAAACCGGTATATTTTCTAAAGGAAAAAGCTCAACGACAAACTCTTGTTCAGTTTTTTGTGGATAAAAAAACCACACATAAACTGATCCTAACAAAGAACCAAACAAAACCACCAATAATAAAACCAAAGTTTTTCTCACCAATTCATTGTAGCAAAAGCTAAGCCAGTCTAATACCCAATTCTTTAAGTTGCTCCGCTGAAGCTGCGCTAGGTGCATCCATCACCGCCGTGTGACCAGTGGAACTCATAGGAAAGGCAATCGTTTCCTTAAGAGAAGTTTCATGAGATAAAAGCATCACTAAGCGATCTAAACCAAAAGCAATCCCCCCATGTGGTGGCGTACCCAATTTAAAAGCCTCTAACATGTGCCCCACACTGGCTTGAATTTCTTCGTCACTATAACCCATAATTTTAAAAGTCTGCTTTAAGACTGCTGGATCGTGAGCTCTAATGCTTCCGCCACCAACTTCATAGCCATTACAAACCAGATCATATTGAGCAGTAATGATTTGGTCAAGGTTGGTACCATTTTGGTGATCCTGCATAGATTCTGGTGTGGGACTAGAAAAAGGATTATGAGTAAAAGTCCAACCACTTTTACCATCACGTACCTCGGCCACATCTTTTTGGTCAACTTTTTTGAAAAAAGGGAAATTCACCACCCAAGCAAAAGCTAACAGATTTTGCTTTTTTTCTTCCTCGGAGCGCAAATCAAATTTATCCGCTCCATATTTAGCCATTGCTTCCTGATAAGTAATCACTGGAAAAATTTCATCCTTAAGCTTGCCACCCACTTTCTTCACTGCTTTTTTAACAATCTCTTCTGCATGTGACATGAGTTCATTCTGAGTAACAAAACTCATTTCCAAATCAAGTTGAGTAAACTCAAAACCTCGATCAGCTCGCAAATCTTCATCTCTAATACAGCGAGCAAATTGGTAATAATTTTCTACTCCAGCGGTCATTAACAATTGCTTGTATTGCTGAGGACTTTGTGGCAGAGCATAAAACTTGCCAGGATTAAAGCGTGAAGGCACAATAAAATCACGCGCTCCTTCTTTAGTTGATTTAGTTAACATTGGAGTTTCTACTTCAACAAAATCTTTTTTCTCTAATTGTTCACGCAATGCTTGATAGAATTGAGAACGCAGACGCACAATCTTTTGCATTCGTTCTCTTCTTAGATCAAGATAGCGATATTTTAAACGCATTTCTTCATTAACTTCACGACCATCACCGGTCACTAAAATCGGTAATTCAGCCGCTTTATTCAACACTTTATAATCTTTGATGAAAACTTCTACACTCCCAGTGGCTAAATTAGGATTGATTAGTTTTTCAGGTCGTTGGTTAATAATACCGGTGATTTCAATGACTGACTCTGTGCTTAAGTCACTCAATTTACCCCCAGTCCCAACAATTTGTACTTTACCGGTTCTATCGCGTAAATCAACAAAAGTCACTTTACCGTGATCACGCTTACTATCAACCCAACCACACAATCGCACTGTCTGCCCAATTTTTTGTAGCGTTTCAATAACAAGAGTTCTTTGCATATGCGGTCATTATATTGCAACTCCTCTAAAAATCATAAGTAAATAATTTATCCATTGTCTTGTTAAGGCAACGACTCTAATAATTTTTTTAACCGATTTAAACTAGTGTACTTGTCCTGATCTGTGTAGCGATCCCCACCGCTCATTAAATAACCAAAATCCTTGGAATGAAAGTTTTTCTTTCTAAAATACATCTGTTGCATCATGATGCCTTGTAAAGTAATTTTTAAAATACCATCCTTGCGAAAACGTCGCAGAGAAAAATTAAAAGTAGGTTTGTGAAAAACATGAAAATTATAGCCATTTTTCCAGGCAGTATAAACAAACAATGAGTCTTCCAACACTTTTTGCTGATCGTCAAATTGTATTTTATTAGTCACCTTTCTCTTACAACCAATCAGTGCGCCAAAAGCACTAGGTTGACCAACACTCTGGTAGAGATCTATTCCCAAATTTATAATCGATAAAATAATGCTATCGGTCGGATTTTTTTGTTTAGTATTAAACCAAGTAGTGAAAATATCTACCTCTGGATGCTTTTTTAGTTGTTGTGTAACATCTTCTAAATAATTGCTAGGTAATCTATCATCAGCATCCATAAAGATAATCCACCGACCATTGCTTTTGCTAGCGCCTAAATTACGCTGTTGACTTACGTTACGTTTAGGATTTTGGTAATGTTTAATCAATAATTTTTTATCAAATAATTTAGCTTTCTTCATCGTTGCATCAGTTGAATGAGCGTCTACATGAATTACTTCAAAATTATGAAAGCTTTGTTGCTGAAGATCTTTTAGGAGTAAAGGCAGATATTTTTCTTCATTGAGTGTGGGAATGACAATAGAAAAAAAAGGTGTTTGCAGCATACCGGCATTATACAATATTGTTTTAAGTTAATTGCTAGTTGATATATAATGATCAAGTGACCCAAAGAACAGCAGCCATTAAAAAATTTTCAATCTGGCTTTTGATTTTAGTTCTAACGAGTTTTATTTCTTTTTTGGCCGCTTATTTTTATTTAAAAGCAGACGCGCCGTCAAATCTTTTAAAACCTAAGTTAGACAGCGTAAACCAACAAAAAGAATTGCCCCTTTTAGCCTATTCCATTGAAAATTTAAACAAATTAGCATCAGAAGCGACCGCACCAATTCAAGCTAAAGAAATAATTTCCAAAGACCTAGAAAAACAAGTTTACGTTTTACTTTTTAGTTATCAAAGTCAGGGAAAAAATATTTCCGGCGCATTAAATGTAAAAATCACCGATGACAATAGCACAGAAAAAATGCCAGTGATCCTCATGCTCAGAGGCTATGCACCACTTGATGGCTATTATTCTGGAGAAGGCACTAAAAATGTAGCGGCTGTCTTTGCTGATAATAATTATGTAACTCTCGCCCCAGATTTTCTAGGTTACGGACAAAGCGACAGCGAACCAAACAATACTTGGGAAGCCAGATTTATTAAACCTTTAAACGTCATTGATTTAATTAAAACAATCCAAAAATTTCCAGAGGTTGATCTGAGTTTAATTACTGATTTACCAATCAAAAAGATTAGTTTAGATGCGGATCGAATTGGTCTTTGGGGACATAGTAATGGTGGGCAGATTGCCGTTTCTACTTTGGAGGCTTTAGAAAGCAATCTGCCCACCACTCTTTGGGCGCCAGTACTGGCGCCCTTTCCGTATTCAATTCTCTATTTTACAGACGAAAATGCTGATGAAGGTAAGGAGATTCGCAAATATTTATCACAGTTTGAAGAAGATTATAATGTTTTTGATTTTAGCATCACTCAACACCTGGATCGTCTTTATGGACCAATCCAAATTCAACATGGAACTGATGATGATTCGGCTTTAGTTGAGTGGAGTGAAGAATTTTTAGCTAAGATTGACTTAGAAAACGCAATTCGCGAGGCCAGTAATAGCACTAATGTCCAAGGAGTTAAAAATGATTTAGATGCCACGATCGTTAATACTGATACTAATGTTAGTGCCAGTACCGGTGCTGGCGTCGACGCTGATGTTGGTGCCAGTACCGATGCCAGTACCAGCGCTAAAAAAGCGTTAATAAAAATTGATTTTTATAAATATCCAGCTGCCAACCATAATTTACAACCCTATTGGAATGAGGCTGTGCAAAAAGATTTAGATTTTTTTGAACAAAATCTCTAATTTTTAGACAAAATCTCTGGCTAAAAATTTGTGCAAAGAAATGCTTTTTTAAACATTAACTCTTCTATTTCTACAATTTTATAATCATCGTATTTTTATATTTGGTCCGAAAATCAAGTAAATATCCCTTTTTAATTGCCGAAAAAAAACAAAAGCAATTAGTTTAGAGCTAAGCTTCCAATAGTTTAGGTTTTTCACTATCCTCCAAAAGCTCTACAGAACTACCACGAGATTGTTCGATTTTGGCAATCTTTTTTTCCATTTGGCGCTTTCTGGTAACAGTGAGTGTTTCATAATTTTTTTGTAAAGTGTCAATGCTATGTCCAAATTTAACAAATTCTTCATTAAATTTTACCCATTCACCAACAAAAGCATCAATGTGTTTAATAATTGTTTTAACTTTTTTGCCCACCATAAAATTACGATAACTTTCCATGACTGTTCGTGCCACGATCAAAAAGCTAAAAGGCGAGCAGATAATAACCTTTTTGGCCAAAGCTTCGTCAATAACGTCTGGAAATTTTTGATTAATAAAAGAAAACAACGCCTCATTGGGCACAAACATAATGGCATAATCCAAAGTATCATTTTCTGGAGAGATGTAAGCAGCGACCTTGTCAACTTTGACCTTCAAATCCCTTTTAAATTGCTGCACATGAGCTTGCTTCTCACTTTGATTTTCGGTCATCGACATCTTTTGCACTTCTTGATAAGGAAATTTAACGTCCACGGGCACATTACGGTGATCAGGCAAAAGGAGAGTGATATCTGGTTTCATGTTTGAATCACCCAATTTAGATTGGCGTAGATAGTGAATACCCTCTTGCAAACCGTTAGCTTGCAGTAAATCTTCAATAATTCGTTCCCCCCATGCTCCACGAGTCTGATTGTTAGATAAAACTTTAGCTAATTGCTCGGTTGAAACCTTGAGTTCTTTGGTCAACAAACGATGCTCTTCTACGGCCTCACCCACTTTACTAATTTTATCAATTTGGTCTTTTTCAATGGAGCGAATTTCTTTTTGTTGTTCACCTAAGTCTTGGCGTAGGTCTTTGATCATTTTTTCAATCATCACTTGCTTATTACTTAAATCATTCCTGATTACATCCTTTTCTCCTTGTAAAATTCCTTTACTTTGAATTGCAATTTCGTTAGAAGCAATTCCAAAAACTTTGTGTACCATGTCTTCTAATTGTTCGTTAGATTGTGCAGTATTTTTTTCTTGTAAAAGTTTTTTGAGCAAAAAATAAAAAATAGTCAAAATAAAAATTAAAAGCAAAAACAATAATAAAAGAGTACTGGTCGTCATAAAAACCTTTTTATTTAGTTACAAGTTTGATAGTTCTAGTATACTCATAACTATGGAAAAGAACCAAGCCCGGTCTAGGTTAAAACCCAAAAAAGAAACACTTTGGCGCAGATATTTGCGTTATAGTTTTTGTCTTTTTCTGGCTTTAGGCGCTTACTTGGCGCTTTATTTCCTCTTAAATAGATTTTATCCCAGTCAAATACAAAATTTCTTGTTTAAAAATAGCTATTTGCCATTTTTTTTATTAGTTTTTGTTGCCAATTTTCTTTTTTTCACTTTTTTCTCGCTTAGTAAAAATTTTGGTTTTATTATTGCTTTTCTAATTAATTTAATACTTTATTTTAAGATTAATGATATTTATTTTGATTTAACAGGTTTTTTAGCTATTTTTTTTATAACTTTAATTTTAAGTGGCTTGGTTTTTTTTGAAAAAATAAAAAAATAAGGCAAAAATAAAAAATAGCGTACTGGCTTTTCATCTCCTGGTTTTTTATAATAGGCTGTAAGATGCAAAAGAAAAAATTTTATATCACTACTACTTTGCCTTACGTCAATGCTGCCCCTCACATTGGTTTCGCTAGAGAAATCATTGAAGCAGATGTCATTGCCCGTTACCAAGAACAAATTTTAGGTAAAGAAGTGGTTTTCAACACTGGCACTGATGAACATGGCCAAAAAATTTGGCAAAAAGCACTTGAGCAAAATCAATCACCTAAGGACTACTGTGATCAATGGGCTAGTGAATTTAAAAATTTAAAAAATTTACTAAATTTAAACTTTAACCATTTTATTCGTACCACCAATGAAAAACATATTCAGGCAGCGCAAGCGTTTTGGCGTTTATGTGAACAAAATGGTGATATTTATAAAGCTAAATACAAAGTCAAGTATTGTGTAGGTTGTGAATTAGCTAAAACCGAAAGTGAATTGGTTAATGGCTGTTGCCCATTACATCCCAATCAAGCTTTAGAATTACGCGAAGAAGAAAATTATTTTTTTCGTTTTAGCAACTACACTACTGCGCTACTTAATCTTTATGAAAACAATCCAAATTTTGTCCAACCAGCTAAGCGTTTAAATGAAATTAAAACTTTTGTAAGCAATGGTTTAGAAGATTTTAGCATCTCGCGTCTTAAAGAAAAAATGCCTTGGGGGATTGAAGTGCCGTCTGATAGTCAACATGTGATGTATGTTTGGTTTGACGCCTTAGTCAGCTATATTTCTACCCTAGACTGGCCACAAAATCAGGCACAATTTGCTGATTTTTGGCCAGGTATTCAACTGGCTGGTAAAGACAACTTACGTCAACAAGCAGCTATGTGGCAAGCAATGCTACTATCAGCTCATTTGCCAAATTCCACGGCCGTTCTTATTAATGGCTTTATTGGCGTTAATGGGCAAAAAATGAGTAAATCACTAAACAATGTAATTTCCCCTCAAGATATGGTCGCTCGTTATGGACTGGACGGCACGCGCTATTTATTAATTAATTTGGGAACTTTTGGCGAAGATAGTAACGTAAGTTTCGAAAAATTCAACGTGAGCTACAACGCTAACTTGGCCAATGGTTTAGGCAATCTTTGCTCGAGAGTGGCACAAATGGCTAGTCAAATTGGCCTGAATTTGGCAGACGAACAACAAAAAATTGCATTACCGACTGATTACCAAAAATTAATGGATAATTTTGCCTTGGATGAAACTTTATCGTATCTAGACGCGCAAGTTAGTAAATTAAATCAATTTTTAACTACCAACAGTCCTTGGCAGAAGGAGATTGTAGAAAGAACACAAATTTTACTCACCGCTAGTAAGCAAATTCAACAAATTGCTTTGATGATCAGCCCCTTTATGCCTGAAACGGCCCAAAAAATTCAAGAACATTTCACTGGTTACATTAAACCATTTCCTGCTGGTCTTTTCCCCAGGTTGCTGGAGAAATAAATAAGAAATAAAGATGCCAATTATCGATACTCATTGTCATTACAATTTAGAACCACTTTATTCTGGTCAGCCCTTTTGTTTCAAAATCAAAGCAGATGATCCGCTAACCAAACTGCGCTGGCAAGACCATTGGCAAGCTGCTCAAAAAAAAGGAGTACAAAAAAGCATCATTGTTGGTCCAGGTCTTTCTAGTAGTAAAAAAGCGCTTGAGATTGCTGCAACCGACAAAAATTTATATGCTAGCGTAGGTATTCATCCAGAAAGAACTAATAAAATCATCAATCTTGCGCAGGCAAAGCTTGAATTAGCTTCACTGGCTCAAAATGACCGGGTAGTCGCCATCGGCGAAACTGGATTAGATTACTTTTACCTGCAAACGAATGATCAGGAAGAAATTACTAAAACAAAATTGCGACAAAAAGAGCTTTTTATTGACCAAATTAAATTGGCCGTCAAGTTGCGACTACCTTTAATTTTGCACGTCAGAGATAAAGAGGAAAAAGCCTATTATGAAACTTTAAAAATAATTGAGCAATATTGGGCTTTTGATCGTGCTTTAATTTTTCATTGTGTTTCGGGACCACTTGATTATGTGAAAAAAGCTCTTGAATACAAAAATAGTTATTTTGGCTTTGATGGCAATATCACTTTTCAAAAAGCTGAAAACATCAGGACAATTTTTAAATTAGTGCAAAAAACTGATCCACAAAAAATACTTTTAGAAACCGATGCTCCTTACCTTGCCCCAGAGCCATATCGAGGTCAAGTTTGCGAACCGCAGATGATTACCGTTTTAGCTAATTATCTAGAAAAAAATTGCCAAGCTAATTTATCAGCAATTTATCAAAACTCACTTTGCGCTTTTAAGCTTGCTTAAATGTATATGGGATATAATATAAGGACTATTAACAACTAACCATGATTAAAAAATATTTTCGCCGCCACCCAATTCGCACCAAAAGAGCTTTGGAAATTTTGCCTGGATTTGTTTCTTGGTCTTTAATTTTGTTTCCAGTTTGGGGTTCTTTTGTGGTACCACAACTTGTGGCTTATTACGTCATTATTTTTGCTGTTTATTGGCTTTATCGTTCGCTTAATGTAGCTTTTTTTGCCACGATTTCATATCTTAAAATTCGAACTTTTAGTAAATATGATTATTTGCCGGAATTAAAAAAGAATTTTGCTAAAAAATATAAAAAGATTCACCACATTGTGATTATTCCCACTTATCAGGAACCTCTTTCCACCTTAGAAAGAACACTTCGAGGTTTAAGCAAACAAACTTTTCCAAGAGAAAATATTCACATTATGCTTTCTTTTGAAGAAAGAGAAGGTGCAATCATAGATCAAAAAGCCCAAGTCTTGCAAAAAAAGTTTGGTAAACAATTTGGGCATTTGTGGATTTGCAAACATCCAGACATTATTGGAGAAATTAAGGGAAAATCTTCTAACACTTCCTATGGCGCTAGGGCCGCTAAGCGAGAACTTGTGGATAAAGAAGGTATCGCCATCGAAAATATCACCATTACTAGTGAAGATGCTGATGCCATTTTTCATTCTCACTATTTTTCTTATCTTACTTATTCGTTTCTAACCATTGCAAAACCATATAATCGCATTTGGCAGGGAGGAGTTAATTTTTATAATAACATCTGGAAAGTGCCTGCTCCCGTCAGAGTCTTGGCTTCAATCCAATCAGTAACGCAAATTTATATTCTTTCTCGCCGTGATCGATTAATTAATTTTTCCACCTACTCAACGTCACTTAAACACGTAGTAGAAATTGGTTATTGGGACACCGATGTTATTCCGGAGGATTACCGTTTATTTTTCAAGTCCTATTTTGCAAAAAAAGGTGACTTTGAAGTTGAACCGATTTTTTTGCCCATTTACTCTGACGCCGTACAAGCTAGTAGTTTTTGGAAAAATATGCGCAATCAATATGAGCAAGTGAAACGCTGGGCTTGGGGTGTGAGCGATGATGCTTATATCATTCGTCAATATGTTTTAACAGATGGCATCCCTTTTTTTGACAAAACCATTCGGGTACTTAAAGTTATTGAGGATCATTTTTTGTGGCCAGTTAACTGGTTCGCCGTAACCATTTCGGCAATGCTCCCGCCATTACTAAATGACGAATTTAACCGCACTATTTTAGGTAGTACTTTACCTCAAGTGACTTCTACTCTTTTAACTCTTTCCATGGTTTCAATGGTAACTATTTTTATTATTGATAGCAAAGGTCGTCCTCCTAGAGAAGGCAAAAGAAACCTGTTGTCCTACATTTTGCAACCTTTAGAATTTCTTTTGAGTCCAGTGGTTGGTTTCTTTTTCTCTGCTTTGCCAGGAATGGATGCTCACACTAGATTGATGTTAGGTAAATATCTAGAATACAAAGTCACAGAAAAAATTTAGATAGAGTTTAAACAATAAGTCTCTTGCTTTTCTTTGAAAAAAAAAGTTAAAATAAAAACATGAGTTTTAAATTTTCATTAAAAAAGATTGATCGGTTTTTGGATCGACAAACCCCACTGCTACTTATTTTTGTTTTAATTATTTTACTGCGATTGCCCAATTTCTTTGAACCTTATTGGTATGGGGACGAAGCGATTTATTTAACACTAGGCAATGCTTTGCGCCATGGTGAACAGCTTTATACCACCATTATCGACCATAAAACTCCGTTAATTTATTGTTTTGCTATGGTTGCTAACCAATTTACCTTTCGCCTTCTTAACTTATTTTGGGCACTTTTGACTACTGCTTGTTTTTTTAATTTTGCTACCAAACTATTCAAAAAGAAAAGCTTAGCCACCTTAGCCACTCTCATCCTGGCTATTCTTAGTAGTTTGCCTTGGTTAGAGGGCAATATTCCCAACGGTGAGCTGTTTGTAATGGGTTTTATTATGGCTGGAGCAGTTCTTTTTAGCAGAACTACTGTATTTGCTAATTTTTTCAAAAGTGAGATTTCCTTCCAAAAAAGTCAAAAGGATACGATTCTGCTTGTACTTTCCGGTGTACTAATGGGGCTCGGTATTTTAACCAAAGTACCGGCCATCTTGGACGTAGCAGCTTTTCTTTCAATTTTTTGGTTAATTTTAGTTAGTACTTTTTTTGACGTAAAAAGTGATTTGCATAAATTCAACAAAACCTTTGTTTACTTGCTCAACAGGGGAGGTTACTTCGTTCTTGGTCTGCTGTTGCCCATTCTAATCTCAATTATTTATTTTGTAGCTAAAGGGCGTGGTGGCGATTATTTAAATTATGGTTTACTTTATAATCTACAATATAGCCAATCTTGGAGTATTGACCTTGGGAGTAATTTACTAAACTTTGCTTTCGGGACAACTGGCAAAACAATCATTTTGTTTGTGCTGTTTGCTTTAATTTCACTCAACAGCAGACAATTAAAGAAAAGATTTCAATTTATTAGTCTTTATTATATTTTCACCCTTTATTCAGTACTCTTGTCAAACAGACCTTACCCTCATTATTTTATTCAGATGGTACCGGCTTTTTCCTTGCTAATCACTGATGCTTTTGTTTCTATTAAAGAAATTAAAAAACGCAAATTGTTACATTCTGCTAAAAGCTTAGTTTTAACCGCTTTGCTCATTCTTTTAACTATTTACATCATGTTGAATTTTAACTTTAAACCATATTCAACCACTAAATATTACGGTCAATTTTTCAAATACGCTACTTCGCAAATTAACAGAGAAGAATACGAGAATAATTTTGACAGTCTTGTAAAAGACAATCGTGAGGTCAGCCAAATCATCACCACAATGAATGTTAAAAAAATATTTATTTGGGGCACTAATCCTGTACTCTACGCACAAAGTCACACTATTCCTACCTCTCGTTTTACAGTCTCTTTTCACATTAAAGACTTCAATGATTACGACAGAACTTTTACACAAATTCAAAAAGAAGAACCAAAATTAATTGTGGTAATGAAAAATGAAAGTCAAAGTTTTCCTCAATTAGAGGAATATTTAACGCAGCATTATTTGGCCAATTATCAATTTGATAGTATGATCCTTTATTTAAGACAGGAATAACTTAAGATAAAAATGGAGTTAACATTTAAAACTGAAAATAAAAAAACAGCTGTTCGTTTTTTGCGTTTTTTACCAAAAGATTTACGATCAATTGGCCTTTCAGCCATTATCTTAAATATTATCTCCTTACTCATAACTCTTATTTTTTATACTAAGCTGCAAAAAGAAATTCCACTCTTTTATTCCTTACCTAGCGACCAGCAATTAGCAGATAAAAAATTTATTTTTATTTTGCCAGCAATAGCTACCGCTATTAATTTAGCTCATTTCTTCATTGCTTACGCAAAAAAAGAAATTAACCCAAGTGTTTTACGAATGTTTATTCAAATCACTTTCTTACTGCAAGTTTTGGTTTTGGCGATTCTTCTGCGAATCATTATAATAGTCTACTAATGTGGTCTTTTGTAATTAGTTTTTTTATTGCTGTTGCCTGTACCCCTTTGGTAATTCGCCTTTATCGCAAACATAATTGGCTGGATGATCCAATTAAAAATCAACACGTAAAAAAAACACATTCGCAAGCTGTGCCAAGAGGAGGTGGGATTGTGATTTTTTTAGCAACACTTTTAACGGCTATCATCATCCTAGATTTTGATAAATATCTTAGCGCCATTTTTTTAGGAGCTACTTTACTAGCTGTTGTAGGAATTATCGATGATATTTATGATTTAAGTCCTTATGTTCGGCTAGGCACCGGGCTTTTGGCCAGTTTGATTGTAGTTGGAGCAGGCATTGGGATTGCTTACGTAAGCAATCCTTTTGGGGTGGGTGTCATTCACTTGGATCAACCTCAACTAACTTTTAATTTATTTGGCGCAAGCCATTCCATTTGGATTTTATCTAGTTTATTTGCGGTGTTTTTTATTATGTGGAATATGAATATTGTTAACTGGTCTAAGGGGGTAGACGGGCAACTACCTGGTTTTGTGTCTGTCTCCTGCCTTTTTATTGCAATTCTAGCTAATAGATTTGCCGATGCTCCCACTCAATTTAATGTAGCTCACTTGGCTTTAATTGTCTCAGGAGCTTTTGCTGGACTACTTGTGTGGAATTTCTATCCACAAAAAATCATTCCTGGTTACGGAGCGGGTTCTTTAGCTGGCTATTTTCTCAGTATTCTGGCAATTTTGTCTGGAGCCAAAGTGGCAACCACACTAATGGTTTTAGCTATTCCTACGGCCGATGGTATTTTTACCATAGCAAGACGCATTTTGGCTGGGAAATCGCCTTTTTGGGG
>Ga0116171_10002102_pt1 | contig 19199 bp, 11 predicted proteins | sample AD_JPNHW2_MetaG_FD_89798 | JGI IMG/M metagenome (GOLD analysis project Ga0116171, IMG submission 89798) | Active sludge microbial communities of municipal wastewater-treating anaerobic digesters from Japan - AD_JPNHW2_MetaG | ecosystem: Engineered > Bioreactor > Anaerobic > Digestate | place... | reverse complement strand
ATGCTGACCCACCAGAGATTGCGACCGGTGGTCTGGTCTTTGCGACCGCAGACCTTGTCGAGTTCGTAAGAAGCCTTGCGGCGGTCGGCAAAACCGATGAGAATCTTGCGGGTAATGTAATTGATGTCCATGACCCGGCCAGTTTCGGCACCCACAACCACTTCGGCGGTAATTTTGGGAAATTTGCCATGAAACGAGGCGTAGTATTCGTGTTCGTGGGCAAGGCAACAGAGCAGGCGGCCGCAGATTCCAGAAAGTTTGGCCGGATTGAGGCTGAGATTCTGCTCTTTCGCCATTTTGGTAGAAACCGGGTAAAATGTGCTCATAAACTGGGCGCAGCAGACTTCTTTGCCACAGCAGCCGATGCCGCCGAGCAGTTTTGTTTCGTCTCTGACACCGATCTGACGTAGCTCGATGCGTGTTTTGAAAATTCCGGCGAGGCTTTTGAGCAAATCGCGGAAATCGACCTTGTTATCTGACTTGAAATAGAAAATCAGTCGGCTGAAATCGTAAAGGAATTCAGCCTTGAGGAGTTTCATCGGCAGCTGGTGCAGGTTGATCTTGTCGCGGGCCTGCAGAAATGCATCTCTTTCTTTCTTTTTCTGGTCGGCCATGCGGATACGGTCATCGGCATCAGCGATTCTCTGTATCTCGATGATAAAAGGCTCACTTTCGGTCTTCAAGCCGGCAGGTCTGGTCTCAACCACCTGCAGAACTCTGGCAATTTCGCAGCCATGCTGGGTGGTGACCACTACGTCCTGGGTTGCCTCAATTGGCATGCCTTCGGGGAAAGGCGTCCAGTAGACGGTGGGCAGCTTGCGCAGTCTCAGGGCAATATATCGATTCACGCTTCGGGTCCTCCGATCTGCGTTAACAGGTTTTCAAGAATAAGCAATGGCTGAACGTAGCGTCGCTGCAATTCAATACTTCGGTCGAGCATTTCAATTCTGGCACGCAGCAGGGCAATACCTTCAACCTTTGCGAGTGTAATGATATCTTCTTTGCGGTCAAGGTTCAACAGCAATGTTTCATCGGCGCCGCAAGCGAGCAGCAAAGCGTCTGCATACCAGTTCATCAGACAGAAAAAGAATTCTTCAAGCTGGGCAGCCACCCAGTGATCGATGGCGGCATGCAATTGCCCTTCGCTTTCTTTAATCAGAGCCGGCGGGTAGCCCTTTCGCGCTTCTGCCAGCACCGGATCAAGGCTTTTTTTCATCGCTGCTACGGCTTTGTCGAGACGATCAACTAGCGCATCTGCGAACATCAGCGCAAAGGCTGCCGGCAGGCCGGTATTCATGACCAGAGATCGGCAGAAAGCTTTTCGGGCAGCCTGCAGGGGCAAAAAGCGGGTCTGATCAAGCTGGCTGGCAAGCCTGAGAGCCTGATCGAGGCTTGTCGCGCCTGATAAATTTGTCTGATTCAGCAAAGACAGTGCTTCAAGCTGCAACAGATAATCAGCATGGCTGTTGCGAATGCCCTCATGAAGCGCGAGGGTCTGGTATTGCCCGGCAATTTCGAGGGACTGGCCGAAACGGCCTTCAGAAAGAGCGTAGCAGACGGCAGCCTGGTCAAAAGAAAAATTACTGCTCAGTGCTATCTGTTGCCTGGCCTGATGGTGCGAAGGAACAGCAAAGCGCACGATTTCGGAACGACTGAGAACAGTTGGCAGCACCGAACCGGTATCACGGGCAACCAGAATGAAAACAGCATGCGACGGAGCTTCTTCGAGAATCTTCAGCAGACTGTTGGCCGAAGAAACATTCAGCCGTTCGGCAGGGTCGAGAATAAACACCTGCCAGCGGCCGACGCCGGGCTTCAACGATGCCATTTCCTGCATGGCCCTGACCTGATCGATTCTAATCTCATTGCCTTCGGGAGTTATCAGGTTAACATCAGGGTGACTGCCGGCGGCGATGCGCTTGCACGCGTCGCATTTCTGGCAGGAGTCAGTATAGCCGGCCGTGGCAGTCACCGGGTTCTCGCATTGCAGAAGAGCGGCGAAAGCCATGGCGGTGGCCAGGCGACCGCTTGATTCCTTGCCGGCAAAAAGGTAAGTCTGTGCAATGCGGCCGTTGGCGTAAGAACCGGTCAGATGCCTAACTGGAGCTTCCTGGAGAAAAATCTGTGAAAAGCACCTACTTCTGGACATGGCTTTTCCGGATGAAGGTGGCGATCGAGATAAATACCATGATCAACAGACAAACGGCGGCAGCGATTTGAATGCCCCGATGGGGAATATCAGCAGCGAGAACGGCAACGAAGCCGAAACAGCATGAGACCATCCAGAGGAACTGCGTGGTATCGCGCTGCGAAAAGCCGCGTTGCAGCAGTCGGTGATGCAGGTGTTCCTTGTCGGCCTGAAAAATAGGCACTTTTTTAAAATAGCGGCGCAGAATAGCGAAGATAACGTCGAGCACCGGCAGACCAAAAGCAATCAATGGCACGATCAACGGAAACAGAATCGAACCTTTGGCGGCACCGGCAATCGAGAGGGCGGCGGTCATGAAACCGAGAAAATAAGCGCCTGAATCGCCCATAAAAATTATGGCCGGAAAAACGTTGTATTTAAGAAAAGCGAGCAGTGAACCCATTATCGCCGCCGAAAGCACCAGAACATTTGATATCAGCTCTGGGTCTTGCATGTTGGGGGTGGCGATGCGCACCGACAGCAGAGTGGCCAGGGCAATAAAAACGATGCCGCCGGCCAGGCCATCGACGCCATCGACGAGGTTGACCGTGTTAGTCAAACCGATCACCCAGAGCAGTGTCAGGGGGTAAGTCAACAAACCGAGCGCCACGAGGCCTTTTCCAGAGATGAAGTCAGTAACGAAACTGATTTTTACACCAAAAAACAAGAGAATAAGACAGGCAAATATCTGGCCACCGAGCTTGACCCGGGGTTGCAGGTCTATGAGGTCGTCAAGCAGGCCAATCAAAAAGATAAAGGTGCCGGCCAGCATGATGCCGAGAGTTGGCGCGCTTTCTGAGAGAAAAGGCAGGGCGCCGATCAGCCCGCCAAGGTACAAAGCAACACCCCCGACCCTTGGAATCGGCGATTTGTGAATCTTGCGGCCGCCGGGGCGGTCGACGAGACCAAGGTTCAGGGCAATACGTCTGACGAGGGGCACCAGCAATAACCCGGCCACCCATGCCAATAAAAATGGAAATAATACCTGTTTCAAGCTTGTGGATTATAACAGAAACGATTCCGGCGGGCAATCCCTGTGCGTCGTTGCGGCAAGTGTTGATCAGAAAGTCATCTGCAGGATGTGACTTAGCAGCCAGACGCCAGCCAGGAGCGAGAGAAGTGTTGAGGGGATACCGAATCTTGCGAACGACCAGAACGACATCGGGCAGTGGTTGCGCGAGGTTTCGGCGACGATCATGTTGGCAACCGAACCAAAAATAGTGAGATTACCCGCAATGGTGCTGACGTAAGCAAGCAGACACCAGAACAGCTCAGGGCTGCCCATTGCCGGTATGCTTTGTGACGCAAGCAGCACAAACGGCACATTTGAGAGAAGATTCGAGCCGACCAGGGTAACTCCCGAGAATATCCAGAGCTGGGCATGCAGATCGCCGGCGATCAATTGCAGCGACCAGTCAGTCACTGCCTTTGCCAGGCCACTGGTCTGCAAACCACCGATAACGACGAACAGGGCCGCAAAAAACATCAGCAGCGACCATTCCATCTTTTCGAAGAGCTCAGAAGGGTCTTTGCGGTGAACTGTTATGACGATTACCGCACCTGCCAGGGCCGAAAATGCCATAGAAAAACCGGCAACGAAACCGGCGCAGGCGAGGCCCAGACCGGCCAGACCAACCCAAAGTCGCCGGGTTTTTTGGATCTGCTCAGGTCTGCTTTCGCGAGGGGCTGGTAATGGCGAGACTGCATCAGCGGCGGGTGATAGAAGAAGATCGTGGCGATAATAGAGCCAGGCAAGTGCAATATTAATGGCCATCGCCACCAGAAACGGCAGGGTCATCAGCATGCTGAATCTTAAAAAGGCAAGCTTTGACAGACTGCCGATAATCATGTTCTGCGGGTTTCCGGTCAGGGTGAGGGTTGAGCCAATATTGCTGCTGGTGGCAAGCATCATCAGATATGGAAATGGGTTCAGATGCTTGCGGCGACAGATTTCAAGAACCAGTGGCGTCATGACAACGCAAACCGGGTCGTTAACCAGAATCGCTGAAGCCAACGCTGCCGAGAACCCTGTGATAACGAGCAGACCGAATGGTGAAGACAGGTTTTCGGCCAGGCGCGAAAAGCGCTCAAAAATCCCGGCGGCCCGCAGGTGTTCGGCAATAATCATCATTCCGAGAAGCAGGCAGATGGTGTCCCAGTTAACCAGGCGGTATGCTTCTTCGGGGGTGACAACCCCGAAAACCACCATGAGAACAGCGCCGGCCAGTGCCGCGGATGGTCGGCCGATCGGCAACATATTCAGGCGACGAAAAGAAATCAGAATGAAAGTCGCGACAAAAATTAGCCCGGCCGCCCAGGGTTGCCTGAAAGCCCCGGCAGCGCTCTGCGCGATTTCGTTCATGGTCAATGGCTCCTGATTCAGCTGAAATGGGAATGCAGTATAGTTGTTGCTGCTGCAAATTTCAAGAATGGGTTACGGCAAACGGCAACCTTAATCGTTTTTGTGGCTCAGGGTCTGAGAATATGATATAAAAATAAAAAATCCCGCAGTAAAGGAAAGAATCATGAGCAAAGGTGTAGTCTGGGACCTCAGCAGTTATTTTAAAAAGTTTAACAGCCCTGAGATGAAAGCTTTCAAAAAAGAGCTTAAACAGGGCATAGCAAGTCTGCAGAAAACCGCAACCTCTCTGAAAACGCTTGATGCCGACAACCAGACCAGATGGGAAAAGGTTTTTCTGGATTTTGAACAGCTGATGTGCCGCTTGTCACATTTTTCGTCATACGTCGGCTGTCTTAATGCTGCTGATGCGGCTAACGAAGATTTCAACCGTGAGTCTGCAGAGATCGATGGCATTGGCGCTGAATTCAGCAAGATAGCCATAACCCTGAAAATGGGCCTTAAAAAAGCAGCCAAAAAAGATTTTGACACCTTTGTCGCCCGCAAAAAACTGGCCGACATAAAGTTTCAGCTGCACGAGATGCGCCAGGAAGCTCAAAAAACCATGAGCGGCGAAGAAGAAGCACTGGCAGCCGATCTCAGCGTCGATGGCTTCAGTTCCTGGGATCGCCTCTATAATACGCTGGCCGGCAAACTGAGCTTCGACATGCGCTGGCCTGATGGCCGCATCGAGAAGACCCCAATGGCTCAGTGCCGCTCAATCATGCAGGATTCAGATCGGCAGGTTCGCCGGGCAGCATTTGTTCATGGCAATCAGGCCTGGGTGAACGTCGAAGATATCTGCGCTGCTTCTTTAAACGCCCTGTCGGGCACCAGATTGCTGCTCAACAGGAAGCGCGGATATGACCATTTTCTCGATGTTGCCCTTGCACAGTCACGTATTTCGCGCAAGACACTTGACGCGATGTTCAAGGCCGTCGAAGAGTGCCGGCCTTTTATTCAGAAAATCGGCAAAGCCAAGGCCAAGGCACTCGGCCAGAAAAAGCTCGCCTGGTATGACTGCGAAGCGCCGCTCGCCATTCCGCAGCTGAACCGTTATTCGTGGGATGAGTGCGTTAAAATCGTCGATAAAGCATTCGGCGCCGCTTACCCTGACTTGCAGACTTTTTTCAGGGAAGCACTGAAAAAGCGCTGGGTCGAATCAGAACCCAGGGCCGGCAAGCGCCCGGGCGCCTTCTGCACCGGTTCGCTGCTCACTGAAGAATCACGTGTCTTCATGAGTTTTGCCGGCAGCATGAACGACATCAGCACCCTCGCTCACGAGATCGGGCATGCATTTCACAGTTCACAACTCAAAGGGTTGCGGCCTTTCCTGCAGGAATACCCGATGACTCTGGCTGAATCGGCCTCGACCTTCGGCGAAATGCTTCTGGCCGATGGTATTCTTCATGACCCGAAAGTCAGTGATGCCCAGCGTCTGAACGTTCTGACCAGCACCATAAACGATGGAATCGCCTTTCTGATTGATATTCCGATTCGTTTTAATTTTGAAAAGTCTTTTCACGAAGAACGCATGCAAGGTGAAGTCAGCGTTTCCAGGCTCAAAGAACTGATGACAGTCGCAATGCAGAACCAGTTTGGTGAACTGCTTGAAAAAGATGGGGCCAATCCGATGTTCTGGGCCTCAAAACTGCACTTTTATATCAGCGGCGTTACGTTTTACAATTTCCCATATACTTTTGGCTACCTGCTCAGTCGCGGTCTGTTCGGCATGTTCAAGAAAGACGGCCCGGCCTTTCTGCCGAAGTATCGTGAATTCTTAAGACTTTCGGGGAGCGATATGGCCCATAAGGTTGCCAAAAAAGCAATCAAAGCCGACCTCGAAGACACGACCTTCTGGAAACAGGCCATCATGAGTCATGAGTCAGATCTGGTTTTGTTTGAAAAATTGGCAGCCAAAGTCTTGAAATAAGAGAACAGCATGACCCGGAACAGATTCCCGGTTCCTGAAAAACGGCGATCGCTGATTCTGCCCGCCGACCTGGCGGGCAGGCATCTTCGGGTCGCTTTTTTTGACGCCGACAACACTCTGAGAGAGGCGCGCAGCGGCAAGCCATCACCGCATGGCCGTGCCGACCTTCTGATTCGCGCGAAATGCTGCGAACGCCTGTTGCAACTTGCCAGCGAAGGGTATCTGCTGGCAATTGTTTCGAACCAGGCGGGTATAAAGCTTGGTCATATAAGCATGAGTGAAGTCGAAGAAGCTATGCAGGCAACCGTGCAGGCCTTTGCGGCCCGGGGCATAATCTTCAATTATTACGACTTTGCCGAGCTTTATAATGAGGATCGCAAGCCCGAGCCAGGAATGGCCTGGCGCCTAGAGCGTCAACTGCAACTGGCCGGTTATACAATTGACTGGCCAGGCAGTTTCATGGTTGGCGACGCAGGCTGGAAACGCGGCAAAGAACAGTGCCCCGATGGCCGGCCCGGCAGCGACCATTCTAATTCAGACCGACTTTTTGCCGAAAACATTGCCTTGAAATATCCGGGGTTCAGGTTCTTTCACCCTGTCGATTTTTTCAGGTCAGCATGCAGCCCAGAAGTTGCAGAACCTGAAATTACGGGGGAATCACGATGAACACCAATGCCAGGCTACCAGAACCCGGTACTCTAATCAACGGCTGCAAGATTGTTTCTGAAATTGGCGCCGGCGGCATGGGTTCAGTATTCAAAGCTTTTGATGAAACCCTTGGGCGGCATGTGGCCATTAAAATCATGCACCAGGTATCAGACGACCGGGTCGGGCGAACCCGTTTTTTACGTGAAGCTTCAGCAATCGCCAGACTCGACCACCCGTCTATTGTTAAAATTTTCAGTTATGGTGAATTCAATGGGCAGCCGTTTTTTATCATGGAATATGTTGAAGGCTGGTCAATTCGTGATTTTATCGCACGCAGCTGTTTTATTCATAATGCCGGTCACGCCATAAAAGATCTCGAGTTTTCGGGTTACCTGCGCGAGGCCGCGCCCGGTACACCGTGGTTTCTCCAAGATCAGCTGACCAACCCGTTGACTGACGAAGAATATCCGGCCAGGGTTCGCCGCCTGATGCATTCTGCGGCTTCTGCCCTTGCCGAGGCGCATCGGCACGAAATTATTCATCGCGATATTAAATCTTCAAACATACTGATCAGTGATGACACAAGAGTTAAGATTGTTGATTTCGGGCTGGTCAAGCAGCGTGGCGACAGTGAACTTACCCGGGCCGAGCAGTTTATGGGCACTCTTTCTTACGCCGCACCCGAGCAGTTAATGGGTGAACGTGGCAAAGTTACACCGCAGACTGATATTTACAGCCTCGGGGTGGTCATGTATGAACTTGTCACCCTTACCCACCCGATTAAAGGTGAAGATCCGGCTGCGATTGTCGCTTCAATAACTCAGGGAAATCTCAAGGCACCCCGCGAGCTGAACCCACATATTTCGGGTGAGTTCGAGAGGATTATTCTCAAATGCCTCGAAAAAAAACCAGCCCGGCGGTATCAGAATGCCGGAAAGCTTGCCGAAGATCTGTTGCAGCGAAAATTCGAGCCAACCTGGTTCAGCGGTTTTACTGATATGCTCAGAGGCTGGTTTTTAAAAGAGAACCATATTTACGATGCCGGTTCGCCAGAACCAACGCCCAGTCGCTCTGACAAAACGCCTGTTGACCCTGATTCCCCCGAGGGAGTCGCCGGGCGGTTTCTGCAATCAGCGCGTCGGAAATTTTTCGTGAGTTTTGCAGTTATCGAGGCAATAGATGAGTTACGCCAGGCTTTCAAGCTGAACAAAAACAATGCTGATATTCTCTTTCTTCTGTGTTTCGCTCTGAACACCGTTGCCGAGAATGCCGAAATCAAGAGAATTATTGAGAACTCTACCGCCATGGCCGACAGCAGCAACGAAAAGGATCGGGGCAAGTATGAGCTGTCGAGGCTTCTGTTTCAGCTGCGCAGCTATGAAGAAGGCCGAAAAATGGCTGTCAGACTTCAACAGCTTTACCCGGACGAATATGATTTCATGTTTGCCCTGTTTTTCTGTCTTGAATCGCTCGGCAACTACACAGAAGCAATCAAAGTCGGCGAAAATCTTTCCCGACTGGCTCCAGACAACAACATCGTCGCGGTTGCACAAAGCGAATGTTATTTTTCGGTCATGGATTTTGCTATGGCTATAGAGGTTCTGCGCAAGCGCATCGACAAGCATCCTGACTACCATAACCTGCGCCTGAAGGTTATTCAGGCCTTGCTGCTAAGCGGGCGTTATGAAGAAGCAACTGTCGAAGCCGAGCAGGTGCTGGCCAAAGACCCGATGAACATGCTTATGCAGTATTATTATGGGCGCATTCTCGCATGCCGCAGCGAACTGCAAAAAGCCTACGGTGCTTTTCGCATCGCGGTAGGCCTGCCTGGTGACGAAGGCCTGCGGGCCATGGGTTATTATGCGCTCTATCGGGTAATGGAACTTATGAATCGCCATGAAACCGCAGCGAGGCATCTCAGACAGGCACGCAAAATCAAACCTCAGATGGCCTTTCATACGGGCTCAGAACTGATGAAGGTAATTGAAGCTGAACTGATGCCAGGTATCAGAGACGAATTCAATGATGAGCCATGGTTTGCGACCGTGCGCAAATACGCCCGGATGATCTGCGCCGATTCAGCTGACATAAGGTCTTACACGATCGGCAATTATGGCAGTACATCGGTGCTGGTTCTGCAAGCTGACGGAAATTTTTCGCATCAGGTTATCTTCAGCAACTTCAATCTATATGATTATGACGAATTGTACACTCAGCTATGGCTGCCAGAACTCGCACGCTCCCCCTTCATCGACGAAAACGGCAATATTTTGACTTCGGTATTTTACCGGGCCGAAGGCCGTGTCGCAGGCGGAACCGCTTCGATTTCCCTTGCCGAACCATGGAAATCAGGGCGTGGGAGCCATATCTGCTGCCGACTGTCAGACGGGCGCCTGACGGTCAATAATGGGAAAAAGCGATTTGTTTTGCCAGACATGCCCCAACCAGCCTGCCGCCGCCAGGCTTTTTTGATCGTATTGCCGGCCGGTTGCCAGCCACAAAATTTCAGTTTTCAGCCTGATGAAATGGTTCCCTACGAAAAGACCCAGGTATTGTGTTATTTTCCATACCTTTCTGCCGGTGAAACTTACAAAATCACTTTCGATTTATAAAACGATTTATAAAGTCGCGTTGCCAGTTGTGGGTTACCGTACAATCAGTATAATTATTAGATGGTTTGGCGTAAGGAGCTGTAAAATGCCTGCAAATATTAAGCTGTTGTCTCTGGCTACCTTTCTGGCGTTCATGATAGTTGCACCAGATCTTTCAGCATGGGGGCCGATCAGTCACATTGCCCTTACCTATGAAGCCGGCACTCAAAAGGGGTTTCCAGTCAGCAACGATTTGCTGGGTGCTTATCTGGCAGGCTCGACCGAACCCGATATCGGCCTAGACGACGGGCAGAGTGAAGATTACGGCGTTTATCACAGCGAAGACTTTGCCAAAGCCATGGAAAGCGTTGCCAGCACCAAAAAAAGCCCCGCCCGCGAACTGCTTATGGCAAGAGCCGCCGGCATACGCAGTCATCTGGCCGGTGATTCTTCTGCACATGGTTCCAACGGCTATTCTGACAACAAAAAAATGTTTGACAGCCTGAATACAGGCCTGCCCATCCATACGACCAACGAATTATGTGCTGACATTGTCATGTATGATCGCAACAAAGCAGGGCTGAAGAACCAGAGCCTCAATTTTATGGATGTTGACACTCTGATCGCCGTTCGCGATGCATACAGCCGCATGACCGGCAAACCCCTCAGCAGCGACCGTGAAAAGCTGAAAAAAGAGCTTTTGAATCACCGAACCCTCGTACTCACTGAACTGAGTCTTGCGAATCACCTAAGCAATTCAGATCAGGCCAAACTTAAAGAAATGCGCGAAGTCTATGCTGACCTTGACACGGGCGTAGCAGACGGCAAGGGCGCCACAATGGCCATCAGTCGTATCGCCGAAAAAGCGAAGCCCTGTGAAGACCTCAGCAATTTCAGAACGACTGACCGAGGTGCAAAAATCCGTGATTTTCTTAATAATTCCCTGCTGGCAAAAAGCTTTCAGGCTCTTGAAAGGGGCGTGCTCAAGCTGACCCGTTCTGCAGCAGTGCGAGGCACCGCCCTTGATTTCGCCAGCAGCAAAGTCTCGACGACGCGCAATAAGGCATTCGTTAACTTCGGCATCAATCTGTTGAACCGAAACCTGACCTTTAAACAGGCAGCAGTTATGGCGGGCAAGGCTGTAAGCGGCTACCCGGCTGACCCTGCGCAGAAGATGGCTTATCTTGAGATCGAAGCAGAATCTTTAAAAGCGCAGCGAGACAAAGCCATGCATGACTTTAACGCCCGCCCCTGGTGGAAATTCTGGCTATATTTCACCCAGTCTGACCGCAAAAATTATGAAAATCTGGCCGCCGCGTATAAACAAAAGATGCATGAAATAGACCTGTTGAAGGCAACAGCTGAAAAAGATACGCCCGCAGCTTCTCAGGGTCAGATTGCCGGGTCAGCAACAAACGGTGCCGTTGCCTCAACGGTATCTACCACTGATCTCAATGCACTTCAGACCGCTGTTGATAAAGCATACCAGAAATATGTCGAAGCAACAGAAGCTCAAGATACTTTAAAAGCCAGTGCAGCGGCCGAAGAGCTCGAAAAAGCCCGCACCGCGCTCAATAATGCCAAGGCATCTGCAGACTGACAGTCAATAAAACCTCAAAGTTGCACAAACGGGGTTTTGTGTTACAATCGACTGTCTGCAACCTGCAAACCCGGAGGCCTGCCTTTTTATGCCCGACGACCATGAGCATATTCACGACCATGATCACGATAGCAACCATGGTTGTGGCGGCGAGCACAGCCATGACGATGCGCACAGCCATGGGCATGGTCACGGGCACAGTCATGGGCACGGGCATAGTCATGGCCCGGTTGATTATAACAAGGCCTTCGCCATCGGGGTATTTCTTAATGTTGGGTTTGCCACAGCTGAAGCCCTTTATGGCTACTTTGCCGGCTCACTGGCCCTGATAGCTGATTCGGGGCACAATTTCAGTGATGTAATCGGTCTGTTGCTCGCCTGGGGCGCTGCAAGGCTCTCACAGCGCCAACCCTCTGAACGCCACACTTACGGGCTGCGAAGTTCTTCAATACTTGCCGCTCTTTTTAATGCCGTGCTGCTGCTGGTGGCAGTTGGCGCCATTGCCTGGGAATCAATACGCAGATTTTCAGAACCAGCCCCCGTGGCAGGCACAACAATTATCTGGGTTGCCCTGCTTGGCATCATCATTAATACAGCCACGGCCATGTTGTTTATGTCCGGGCGAAAAAACGATCTGAATATCCGGGGTGCCTTTCTGCACATGGCAGCAGACGCAGCGGTGTCAGCCGGCGTTGTTCTGGCCGGGGTTCTGATCATGTATACAGGCTGGGCCTGGGTAGACCCACTGGTCAGCCTTATAATTGCGGCTGTAATTCTGATCGGCACCTGGGGCTTGCTGCGCGAATCAGTTGACCTGGCCCTGCACGCCGTTCCTGAAAACATTGACCCCAACGCGGTGCATGCATTTCTCAGTGGTCTACCGGGGGTTACCGCGGTACATCACCTGCATATCTGGGGTATGAGCACCACTGAAACCGCCCTGACCGCGCATCTGGTCAAGCCAGATCATCAGAATGACGACGAACTGATTGCCCGGGCCTGCCATGAGCTTCACAAACAATTCGGTATCGAGCACTCAACCTTGCAGCTTGAACGCAGCGACAGCACTTGCCCAAGCGGCATCAACTGTGGTGCTGAGTAGCGACTGACTGGTTAAAAGCCATGTCGGGTGCCAGAATCAATCCTGCCGCAAGGTTGATATTGTAAGGCCTGGCATGGTCTGTCGACTTATAGAAATAGCTGTGCAGATAAAATGCCTGAACCTGGTTCTTTAAAATGAGGAAAAAACGATGACAGAAAACTCTCTGCCGCCAACAGTCAAACGCCTGCTGATCGCTCAGTTTTTCGGTGCTTTCAATGACAATGCCTGGAAAATGATCGTCGCTTTTCTGGCGATAAAATCGGCCACTACTGGCATGGAGCCAGGTGGAACCGCCTTTGAAAATGCCTCGCAGCTGCAAACCACCATGACTTTTGTGGTTTTCACCCTGCCGATGGTTCTGTTTTCTTTGCCGGCAGGGGTTCTGGCTGACCGGGTCAGCAAGACGACCATCATCATTGTTATGAAAGCGCTCGAAGTATTGTTGATGGCCATGGCGATCTTCAGTCTGGCTTACCCGCAACTGCTGCCGCCTTTGATTATTCTTGCGCTCATGGGTATGCAGTCAGCACTTTTCAGCCCGGCAAAGTATGGCATTCTGCCTGAACTGTTGCCGCATGACCAGTTGTCGAAGGGCAACGGTGCCCTTGAAATGTGGACCTTCATCGCCATCATCGGCGGCACAGCTTCGGGCGGTCTGCTTCTTGACTTTGCCGGCAACAACATCTGGGTAACGGCTCTGATTCTTACCATTCTTGCTATTGCCGGGCTGGCAGCCTCTCTTGGCATTCCGCAGGTAACGGCCGCGAGAGGTGAAGGTGGCTTTATTGACACCCTCAAGGGTTCGTTCAGGGCGATAACCGGTGATCGCGTTATCTGGCTGGCAGTTTTGGGTTCGTGCCTGTTCTGGGCAATAGCCAGCCTGCTCGGTCAGGATATTCTTGTTTACGCCAAGAACCTCACCCGCCATCTGCCTGATTCTGACACGCTTAGCGGGCTGCCGCTGGCATTTTACGGTCTGGGAGTCGGGCTTGGCAGCGTTCTCGCCGGCCGCATTTCCGGGCGTCTGGTCGAATATGGCCTGATACCGCTCGGCGCCACCGGCATTGGCTTTTTCACCATGCTGTTTGGCATATTTGCACCCGGTTATAACGCAACTCTGGTAATCATGACAGCACTTGGCATTTCCAGTGGTCTGGTGGTGGTGCCGCTGAACGCTATTCTGCAATGGCGCTCACCGGCTGAACGCCGTGGCGGCATCATTGCCCTGGCCAATGTCTTTATCTTCGCCGCCATCGTTACGGGGTCGCTGGGTGCCGCGGCCCTGTCGCTGGCAGGGCTTTCTCCGGCGGGTATTCTCGTCTTTTCTTCGCTTATTACCACCGCCGGCATGCTCTGGGCGATTTATCTGCTGCCTGATTTTCTTATCAGGCTGGTTTTCGTCATTGTCACCCACACATTCTACCGCCTCACCATCAGCGGCGGCGACAAGATACCCCTCGAAGGCGGCGCGCTGCTGGTGCCCAACCATGTTTCATTTATCGACGGTTTTCTGGTCATGGCAAGCACCGACCGTCAGGTGCGTTTCATCGTCGATGAGCTTTATTACAACCATCGTCTGCTGCACCCCTTCATGAAGGCGATGCATGCCATACCCGTTTCGGCAACCGGGGGCCTCAAAATGATTCTGCGGGCGCTCCGTGACGCCGGCAACTTTATCGATCAGGGCGACCTGGTCTGCATCTTTGCCGAAGGGCAGGTAACTCGAACTGGCCTGATGCTGCCGTTCAGACGCGGGCTGGAAAAAATCGTGCGCGGCCGCGCAGCCTCGATCATACCAGTCAACCTCGACCGGGTCTGGGGAAGCATTTACAGTCGTTCAGGCGGCCGGTTTCTAACCAAACTCCCAGAAACCTTCCCCTACCCGATCACCGTAACCTTCGGTGACCCCTTGCCGGCCGATACATCTGCTCATCAGATCCGTATTGCGGTTCAAGAACTGGCCACCCGCGCCTGGGACTGCCGACGCAGTTCTGCACGGCCCCTGCATCATTACTTCATCAGGCGGATGCGCACCGGGCCATGGCGCGTTGCCTTCGCAGATTCATCAGGCCGGGAACTACGCCGCCTGCCGGCTCTGATTTCGACTATCAGTCTTGCCAGAAGCCTCAAGACAGCCTGGGGTGCCGAGACCAACATCGGCATACTGATGCCCCCCACCATTGGTGGCGCTCTGGCGAATGTTGCCGCAACCATGGCCGGCAAAGTACCGGTCAATCTCAACTTTACCGCCGGGCGGGCGGGCATGACTTCGGCGCTGAAGCAGGCTGGCATCAGCACCATCATCACCAGTCGCGAATTTGTCGAAAAAGCGGCGCTTGAACTTCCCGAAGCGGCTCGTCTTATCTATCTTGAAGACCAGCTCGCTTCAATCAGCCCCGTAACAAAACTTGCAGCCACCCTCGCAGCACTCCTGCTGCCCATAAGCCTTCTTGAAAAATATTGCGGCACAAGCACACCTCAAAACATTGATTCGCTTGCGACCATTATTTTTTCGAGCGGCAGCACCGGTGAACCCAAGGGCGTCATGCTTTCACACCATAATGTTGGCGCGAACGTCGAGGCGGTGGGTCAGGTGCTCACGGTCAACGATCAAGACCGCCTGCTCGGTATTCTACCGCTGTTTCACTCTTTCGGGTTCATGTCATTGTGGTTCGCCGTGCGATTCGGCATGAGCATTATCTTTCATCCGAACCCCCTCGACGCGGCAAAAATTGGTGAAGTCGTCGAGCATCAGGGCATAACCTTTCTGATTGCGACTCCAACTTTTCTGCAGATTTATATGCGCCGATGTTCACCCGGGCAATTCGGCAGTCTGCGAATCGTGTTCACCGGTGCCGAAAAGCTCACCGAACGCCTCGCGGGCGCGTTCGAAGAAAAATTCGGCATTAAACCGATTGAAGGGTACGGTGCCACCGAATGTTCACCGGCCATTACCGTCAGCACTCTTGATTTTCGTGGCCAGGGCATTTACCAGTTTGGCTCAAAGCGTGGTTTTGTCGGGCACCCGCTGCCCGGAGTCTCGGTGCGTATCGTCGATGTCGAGTCGGGCGCCCTGCAAACCCCGGGTTCACCAGGGCTGCTTCTCGTAAAAGGGCCAAACGTCATGCAGGGCTATATTGGCCGCGAAGACCTTACTGCCAAAGCTCTCAAAGATGGCTGGTACAACACTGGCGACATTGCAGTCATGGATGAAAGCGGCTTTGTCAGAATAACAGATCGCCTGTCACGCTTCTCTAAAATCGGCGGCGAAATGGTGCCGCACGGCAAGGTTGAAGACGCCCTGCACGAGGCACTCGGTTCAGATATCAAGGTATTCGCCGTGACTGCTGTTCCTGACGAGCGTAAAGGCGAAACCCTGGCTGTCGTTCACACCATCGACGAGGAAAAAATTGCCGGGGTGCTTGAAAAGATGTCTGGCATGGGGCTGCCGAACCTTTTCATTCCTAAAAAAGACCGATTTGTCAAAGTTGATAAAATACCGCTGCTCGGTACCGGCAAGGTCGATCTGCGCGGTTTAAAAGAAACCGCGATGCGAGCCTTCGGTCAACCAGATCAGGCTTGAAACATTGATAACCTTATAAAAAGTTACCATTGCCAAGTCGGCAGACAGACTCAAAAATAACAGTCTGTTGAACCGGTTTTACTCAGCACCAGACGCAAAGTTCGTTTTTGCAGGACGCAATTATTCGTGTGCGAGAACCGACAGCGTGCTATATTGTTCGATATTTTTGGTGGCAGATTTCTCAAGCAAAGGAACTGAAGCATGCTTGCACGATTAAAAGAGTTCTGGAGAGAATCAATGGCAATGGCAAAGCTTCGCCATGAATTATCGACACTTTTGCCAGCCGCCAGACTTGAAGAACTTCTCAACCAGTTTCAGACTGTTTCCCGCAACGTTGATTGCCCGCACAACCCGAGCCATATTCTTTCATTTGTCACCGCCATGCTGAAAATGCCCAAAGGAATCGAAGGGGTGATCATCGAGGCCGGGTGTTTCAAAGGCGGCAGCACCGCTAAATTCAGCCTGGTTGCCCGATATCTGCAACGCGAACTGGTTGTATTCGATTCATTCGAAGGTCTGCCCGACAACAGCGAAAACCATGAAACAACGATTTCTGGCAGTTCTATTAAAGACTGGTTCAAAGCCAGAGAATTCTGCGGGTCACTTGATGAAGTTAAGAGTAACGTCAGCAAATACGGCGATATAAGCGTTTGCCGGTTCGTTAAAGGCTGGTTTGACAACACCCTTCCAGTCTTCAACGAAAAGATATGCGCCGCCTACCTCGATGTCGATCTGGCCTCATCGACGCGCACCTGCTTGCAGCATATCTACCCCAAATTGGTTCCGGGTGGGGTTCTGGTATCGCAGGATGGCGATTTTCCGCTGGTCATCGACGTTTTTAAAGACGACAACTTCTGGCGACAAACAGTTGGCTGCGAAAAACCTCTCATACGGGGTCTCGGCAGCGAAAAAATGCTGACCATCATCAAAAAATAACCAGAGATCAGGCGGCAGTTTCGCCCCACAGATGACCCTGCAGCCAGACAACCGCCCGCACCTGGTCGCCGACCATGGGTGGTTTGCCCTTGCCGAGCACTTTTGCGCTGACCAGAATATCGAGCAGCTGTTCTTCCATTTCTGAGGAGCAGCCGATGACCACGCTGACGCGCCATAGTTTCTGACCAAGCATCGGCAATTCATATTCGGCAACCGCACGAACCGGCCCATGAATTTCATAATGATCGGCACCCAGTTCTTCACGGTTAAACAAAGCCCAAAGCCCGTCAACCGAATCTTCTCCCGGCGCCAACGCCGCAAAAACGTAGGCAAAAGCCCTGAGAACAAACTGATAGGTAGCATCCTTGCGGTAGGCAAGGCGATCATGCAGATATCTGCTGTCGTAAAAAGTCAGCGCCAGCTCTTCTTCTTCGCCGACCAGCACCTGCAGCTGCGCTTCAAGCCGGTTATTAAACAATCTGACCCCGAGCAACCGGCATGAGCAGGTCACTCCCTCGCTGCTGAACGGAAAAACCGCCTGCAGCGCATTTGTCTGCCCCTGGTCATCACTGCGGATAATGCAGCTGAGACCATGTAGCCCATCAGGCCATTGCAGCAGCCAACCCGAAGGCTCGCTGGCCGGGGCCGCCGCGAACTGGTCGGGCCGCGCCGAAACATATGTTACTGCCAACTGGCTGGTGGCAATGATTTCAGAAATTGAATCAAAGAGTTGCGCCGTATCATCGTAGAAAAGTTCGATCTGATCAAGATGCCCGGGCGACTGCTCTTCATTCAGTTCGATAATCAGCTTATCGCGGTCAAAAAGAAAGAGGTTTTCCATTGGCTCAGTATAACATACAGGGTAGTGAGGTCGAGGGGCCAAAAAAAAGCAAAAAAAATCTTGTACGCCTGCAACTGCCCTTGGCCAAACCGGTATGCCAGACCCTGCCTTTGTCTGTCTTTGTACGCCGGCGCCCGAAAAATAATCGTTAAAGAAACTTCATTTGCGGTCGAAGGGGTTCATGGATTTGTTTGCCTCCTTATTTTTCAGTCCGGGATAAACCCCGGATTTCTTTTTTTAGGCAGTTTGAAAAAGATAAAACCCCTGCATGCGGCAATGCCGCACGCAGGGGTTTATAACTCAGAATTCGATCAGTTGCCAGCCATCATTGCATCGATGTCTGCCTTGAATTCACCGGTCGGTTTGATGTCGAATTTTTCGACAAGAACCTTAACGACCGTGGGCGAGAGGAAAGCAGGAAGCGTAGGCCCGAGGCGGATTTTCTTAACTCCGAGGAAGAGCAGTGCCAGAAGGACAGCGACCGCTTTTTGCTCGTACCAGCCGATATCGAAAGAGAGTGGCAGCTCATTAATATCTTTGAGGCCAAACACTTCTTTGAGCTTGAGTGCGATTACGGCGAGCGAGTAGCTGTCGTTGCACTGACCGGCATCGAGAACCCGGGGGATGCCGCCGATATCACCGAGCTGCAGCTTGTTGTAGCGATACTTGGCGCAGCCGGCTGTCAGAATGACAGTGCCTTCGGGCAGGTTCTGTGCCACATCAGTGAAATACTGGCGCCCTTTCTGGCGGCCATCGCAACCGGCCATTACCACAAATCTCTTGATTGCACCGCTCTTAACTGCGGCAACGACTTTATCAGCGAGAGCAAGAACCTGATTGTGCGCGAATCCGCCCACGATTTCGCCCGTTTCGATTTCGGTCGGGGGCTGGCAGGTCTTTGCCTGAGCGATGATCGCCGAGAAATCTTTTTTGCCATCGCCGATGCGGTCAGCAATGTGCCTGATGCCAGGGTAACCGGCATTGCCAGTCGTGTAGATTCTGTCTTTGTAAGCATCTTTAACCGGCACAATACAGTTGGTGGTCATGAGAATCGGGCCGTTAAAGCTGGCGAATTCGGTATCCTGTTTCCACCAGGCGTTGCCATAGTTGCCATGAAAGTGGCTGTATTTCTTGAAAGTCGGGTAGTAATTGGCGGGCAGCATTTCGCTGTGGGTATAAATATCGATGCCGGCATCTTTGGTCTGTTCGAGCAGATCATGGAAATCACGCAGATCATGACCGGAAACGAGGATACCGGGGCGTTTGCCGACGCCGATCTTAACTTTGGTAATTTCAGGGTTACCGTAGGTTGAGGTGTTGGCCTTGTCGAGCAATGCCATGGTAGTTACGGCAATCTGACCGCATTCCATGACCAGGGT
>Ga0116171_10002100_pt1 | contig 19228 bp, 14 predicted proteins | sample AD_JPNHW2_MetaG_FD_89798 | JGI IMG/M metagenome (GOLD analysis project Ga0116171, IMG submission 89798) | Active sludge microbial communities of municipal wastewater-treating anaerobic digesters from Japan - AD_JPNHW2_MetaG | ecosystem: Engineered > Bioreactor > Anaerobic > Digestate | place... | reverse complement strand
GGCGACACGGTCAACTACTGGATCGGCGCCAGGATCGGGCCGGCCGTCTTCCACCGGGACAACGTGCGATTCCTCAACCGCAAGCACCTGGACCGGACCCACGAGTTCTACGAGCGGCACGGCGGTAAGACCATCATCATCGCCCGCTTCGTGCCGATCATCCGCACCTTCGCGCCGTTTGTGGCCGGGATCGGCCGGATGTCGTATGGCCACTTCCTGGCCTACAACGTGGTCGGTGGTCTCGCCTGGGTCACCATGTTCGTGCTGGGCGGCTACTTCTTCGGCAACCTGGCAGTGGTCAAGCGCAACTTCACGTTCGTGATCTTCGCCATCATCTTCATCTCGGTGCTGCCGGCGGTCTTCGAGTACTTCCGCCAGCGACGGGTGACCGCCGCCCAGCGACGCGCCGCCCCCACCTCCGCGCGCGACTGACATCCCTGCCGTCTCACCGGCCCGATCGTCGGCTATGATGGGCTGGATGTCCCGGGATCTCTTGATCATCGGCTCCCTCACGCCGGCCCTCCGTCGGGTCATGCCGATGCTCGACCGGTCCGAGTTTCGCACCCACCATGCGGCCCGCGGTGACGAGGCGATGCACCTCGTCCGGAGCCAGTGCTTCGACCTCATCGTGGCGCGTTTTCCTCTCGCCGGTGCCGGCCTTGCTGAGTTGGTGCGCGCCGTGCGTGAGGACGGCAGCCCATGCCGAAGCGCCGGGTTCCTGCTTCTCGCCGAGCCAGAGCACGTGGCGGACGTGGGGACGTTCCTGGGTCGTGGAATCGGACGCATCGTCGGGCTCGACGCGCCAAGCGAGCGCCTGGTCGACGCGGTCGCCGACCTGTTGGCTGTTGCACCACGCCGCGGCGTGCGGGCGATCGTGGAGGTGCGGCTGCACGTCGAGCAAGGGGGCAGTCAACTGCTCGCCCTCACCCACAATATCTCCGAGAACGGGCTTCTGCTCGTGGGAGCCCGAGACATCCCTATCGGCGCCCGGCTGAGCTTCGAGCTCTCGCTTTCTGGTCTCTCGTCAGCAATCCGCGGGGAGGCCGAGGTCGTGCGCCACACCGACCCGGCCCGCGAGAAGGTGGACGGGGTGGGCGCGCGCATCATCTCGTTTGCGGACGACGGTCACGAGCGCATGCGGGCGTATCTGCGCGGACAGCGCGAGAAGTAGCGGCCCAAGTCACCGACCATCCTCCCGGTCGGCCGAAGGAAGCTCTGCTGCGCCCGCGATTCCGGCCCTACCAGACGCGGATGCTGACCTGCGCGTCCGGGGCGTCCACGTGTAGCAGCTCACCGCGGCCAGCCGCCGCCACCAAGTCCATGGCCACACCCGGGTGCACGACCCGCCAGTCCCAGCGCTCCAGGACCTGCCGGACCCTGTCCAGCGGGAGCCCGCCCCGCACCTTGGCCTCGTCGCCATCCACCGCCAGCTCCAGGCGGTCACCCACCTTCCGAATCAGCACCCTTGCATCGGGCGACGTGACCTGCAGCAAGGTGGTGTCGCCGGCCCGCTCGAGCACTCGCATCGCCTCCAGCACCTGCGCGCGCTGCCTCGTCACCTCGACCGGCATTGGCCGGGAGAGCTCCTTGTCGGGAATGGCCCGCATCGCGAGCTGGAGCAGCGGCAAGGGAACGGGCACGATGAGGCGCGGGCCGTGTCCGTCAAGAGGTTTGACCTCCACTACCATCCAGCGGCTCAGGAACGTGGCCACGAGCAGCGCCAGGGTCGCCGCCAGCAGGACCGTTCCAACCGTCGAGACGCCACGTGTGCCGTGCTTACTCATCGTTCCTCCACCCAAACGCGGACCAGGGTTCTGCCTGCCGTGACCCGCAGCACATCGCCCACAACCGTCTCGAGGTGGCGGACGAGAGGCTCGAGGTCGAGCTGATCTTCACGAATGTCGAGGGCGTCGAGGAGGGCGGTGGGCAGCTCGATCTCGATCGCATCGCGCCCCTTCCCGGTCACCTCCAGGAGCAGGGTGGGGTCATGCCGACGCACCAGGACGTCGGTCCCATCCTGGACAAACCGCGCCTCCCTCCCATCCGGCACACCCCGCACCCGTGCGAGCATCGCCCGGGTCTCGGCCGAGTCGAGATCCCAGTCGAGACGCACGTGGCGCGACCGGATCCGTTGGCAGTGCACGCCGTCGAGGACCGAGGCGATGAGAGGCAACGGAACCCGCATCGAGACTTCGACGGGCTCGCCTGGATCGGTGACCTGGAGGTTGAACCAGCGGTCCCCTGCCCGAGCCACGCCAGCCACCAGCGCCATTCCGACCATCAACACCGCTCGTCCCCGCATCCTGCACCTCCCGGAGGTCCCACGTCATTAAACGTGTCGAGCGGGTTGAGGGTTCTCCTCAAACGCACACGCACCGGCGGGGGGCCGGTGCGTGAGAACTCGGGAAGGGTCTCCGGTACTAGGGTATGCGGAAGGCAAAGCTCTGCTGCTGGCCATTGCCCAACTTCACGTCCAGAACGTAGACGCCGGTCTTCATCTCCTTGAGGAGCTTGCCCTTGAACATCTTGGTCTCACCCTTCAGCGGCCCAACCTGAAGGACGTCGTCGCCCACCGGCCGCGAGCTGTCCTCGACCCAGCGGCCTTCGGACTTGACGAACTGGCGCAGCTTGAAGGGCTTGTAGTCGCCGTTGAAGATGAAATAGGAATCGCGCCACCTGACGGTCGCGGTCGGGTCCTCGAGAAAATAGGAGATCATGAAGCCTTCCGGCGTGAACTCGTCCTGCATCGCCACCGGCGGCCAGTCGATCAGCTTCTTGCCCGCCACCACGAAGGCGCCGGGCTTGTCCGGCTTGACCTCCTTGTCACAGCCCACAAGGGCAGCGGCCAGGGCGAGTACGGCACACACAACACTCATATTCCTGCGCATCTTCGTGGGGCTCCTTTCCTCTCTGGGTTGCCCGTGCGGCGTGAATAATATCACGGAGTCGAGAGGCTCCACGGACCATCGACTCACCGCCGGCGGCAGTGTCCCCGATTACCGAGTTGGTGGGTTGCGCCCTCGACCTGCCCGTCCGGAGTGTGGCAGGATGACCGCCGCCCTTGAGCGGCAGGGCCCCGGAGGGAACGTGCGACGACTAGCGGCGATCCTAGTGACGATGGCGGCGGCGAGCCTGGTCTGGAGTGCGCCTGTCGCGGGCCCTGCGGTGCGGCTGGTCGTCTTCATCTCGGTCGACCAGTGCCGATCCGACTACCTGACACGCTTCTCCGATCACTACTTGCCACCCCATGTGAGCGGCAAGCCTGGAGGGTTCCGCCTCCTGGTGGTCGAAGGCGCGCACTACCGCGATGCTCACCACGCCCACCTGCCCACCACCACCGGCCCGGGTCACACCACCCTTGCCACCGGCGCCCCGCCGGCGTTGCACGGAATCGTCGGCAACCGTCTGTTCGACCGCGCCACCGGGAAGACCCGCCGCTGCGTCGAGGATCCGTCCGTTCAGACCGTCGGAGGCAAGGCCACGCCGGCGAGCCCGCGGAGCATCCTCGTCACCACGATCGGCGACGAGCTCAAGCTGGCCTCGGGCGGCCTCGCGAAGGTCGTGGCGGTGGCGATCAAGGACCGGGCCGCCGTGCCCCTGGCCGGCCACGCCGCCGATCTCGCCCTGTGGCTCGACGACGCCACCGGCAACTGGGTCACCTCCACCTTCTACCGACCCGGCGGCACGTTGCCACGCTGGGTGGAGTCTCTCAACCAGGAGCACCGGCTCGATCGCTACGTCGGAAGGGCATGGGAGCCGCTGATGCCGAGGGACGCCTACCGCCAGACCCTCACCTTCGCGCACGCCGGGGGACCGGGCGATCCGTTGTTCTCCCACCGCCTACCGGCCACCACCACCGAGGACTACTACGACTCGTACGCCGCCTGGGGACCGGCCAACGACGAGGTGATCGAGGTCGCCAAGCGAGCGATCGCCGGCGAGCAGATGGGGAAGGACGAGGTCCCCGACCTGTTCCTGCTCAACCTCTCCACCAATGACTACGTCGGTCACACCTACGGCCCCAACTCGGCCGAGATCATGGACGTGTCGGTGCGCACCGACCGGGCACTGGCCGAGCTCTTCCGATTCCTCGACACCCAGGTGCCGGGCGGGCTCGGTCGCGTGCTGATCGTCGTCACCGGCGATCACGGCGTTTCGACGGCACCCGAGGAGGCCCTGGCGGCGGCTCGCATCCCGGTTGGCCGGGGGACCGACACGATGGTCGTCCAGGCCATGGAGGCGGCGCTGGATACCGCCTACGGACCGGCTGACTGGGTCGTGGAAGGCGCGCGGACCAGCCCCAACGTCTACCTCAACCTCGCCGCTGCCAGCGAGCACCATGTCGCCGCGGAGGACATGCAGCGCACCGCCGCTCTCGCCGCCAGCCAGGCGACCGGGGTCTACGTGGCGTTCTCCCGTGCCCAGATCCTCTCCGGCCAGCTCCCGCCCTGGGACTTCACCCGCCTGGTCGTCAATGGCTACAACCCCCGCCTGGGAGGCGACGTCTTCGTGGTCACGCAGCCGGGGTGGCTGCTCTCGGGTCCGCCGGACGCCAGCCACGGCTCCCCGTGGGCCCCCGACACCCACGTGCCCCTGGTCCTTCGCGGCCCGGGTATCACACCTGGACCCCAGTACCGGCGCGTCACGACCATGGACATCGTTCCGACCATCTCCCAGGTTCTGGGGATCGGGTACCCCACCGGCTGCACGGGACAACCTCTCCGCGAGGCCTTAACTCCGAGGTAGGGCGCCCACCGCGGCGAGGACAGCCACCAGATCGAGACGACTCCGCTCCCCGAGGGCGTGCCGCAGAGCCGTCAGGTCCGGCAACACCTTGGCCACCAGCCACGTCGTCGCCCCGCCTGGAAAGCAGCGCAGCAGGCAGCGGCCCCAGGAGCTCTCGAGCTCCGGGAGGAGTCGCAAACGTCGGCAAAAGAGGGCCCGCTGCGCAGCCGCGAGCCGATCGTACCCGCTCCCGGCCCGCAACCTCGACACGTCGTCACCCAACTGCCCGATCGCCTGGCGCCAGACCGCCTGGGCTTCCACGATCTCCCGCCGCACCGGCTCCAGCCACCCGGCGGGTTGCAGGCCCAGCACCTGCCGCCAGGGCAACCGGGGCAGATCGCGGGACAGGAACACGGGAGACCATCGGCCCAGGGCCCCGCGGTAGTAGTCAGGAGTTGCGACGGCCCAGAGCCGGAAATCGGGCAGCAACAGCCCCGTGAGGGCGCCACCTACCGCCGCGCCGGTGTCGAGCCCCCATACCTGCCCCCTGGTGCCTCGCACCACTTCCGGAAAGATCTGGTGCCCGAACACGACCGGCTTCGGCCAGGAGAAGGAGGAGGCTTCGAACCACCACTCCGACTTTCCGTCGAAGCCGGCGCGCCCCTGGGACCCCCGGCCGGTCAACACCTTGTCAGGCTGCTCCCCGAGCGGAACGCCGGGAAGCAGCCCGGCATGCACCACCAGGGCTTCCGGCAGATCGAGGACGAGCGGCAGCGTCCGGAAGTAAGCCAGCATCGCGTCGTAGTCGCCTGGCCGGGTCGAAAAGAAGGTGATCCGTGCCGAGGGATCCTCCCCCTCGTGCCGGTCGCCACGCAGGTGCTTCTCCTCGTGGTTGCCCAGCACAGATCTGCGGCGTGTCGGCTCGGCGGCAAAGAAACGCACCACCTCCCAGCTCTTCGGGCCCCGGTCGACGAGGTCTCCCACCGCCACCAGGAGGTCCCCAGGCCCCAGATCGACCTGCGCGAGCAGGGTCTGCAGCTCGTCGTAGCAGCCGTGGACATCACCGACGATGAAGGTCCGCCCGCTCATCTTCTACCTTGAAGTGTGCCACACCCGCCTGCCTGGGAATCAGGAGATCTCCAAGTCAGCTTCCCCGCCCATCCCGTACCCGGCAGGTCAGCAGATCAGGTTCTCACCTTCCCCCACCCTCGCCTCCGACCTGCTGTGCTGATTGGCTGAAACGCCGATCCGCTCACCCGCGCGAACCCACGCGGGAGATGGTACGTTTAGACAGTCGGAGGTGACGCCGATGCGACGCACCCTGTTCCCCCTGGCCATCCTGCTGCTCCTTGTCGGTTGCCACCCGCCTGGACGGTCTCCGCTCACGCACCATGAGTCGCGCACGTTCGCCGCTGGCTCCGGCAAGGTCGTGCGCTGCGATCTACGCTCCCTGGACCTCGAGGTCGACGTCAAGGAAGGCGACAGCATCACCGCCGTCGTGGACCTGGAGGTCTCCGCCAGCTCTCCCGGGTTGGCCCGCCGCTGGATCGAGAATCACACCCCAACCTTCACCGACAGCGGGGAGACCCTCGAGGTCGGGGTTCCGGACCGCCACCGCTCCTACCTGGTCCTCGGTCAGCTTCGCACCCGCGGCACCCTGGCCATCACCTTGCCGCCTCAGTGCAAGCTCGAGGTGGACAGCTCCTCGGGCGACATCACCATCGAGGGAAGGACCGCGCTGTCCGGTCCGGCGCGCCTGACCACCTCATCCGGGGACGTCGAGATCTCCGGCGGGGTGGGCGAGCTCATCATGCACACCAGCTCGGGCGACCTGCAAGTCGACCACATGTCTCTCGCCAGACTCGAGTTCGTGAGCAGCTCGGGTGATGCCCGGGTCCGCGACGGGTGCGGAGACGTCCTCGTCGACACCTCCTCGGGTGAGATCCGCCTCCATGACCTCCGCGGCAACCTCTCCGTCGACACCCATTCGGGTGACGTGGTGGCTTCATGGATCTCCATCCCGAGAGGTCCACTGCATGTCCGGACCGCGTCGGGCGACGTCGACCTCGACCTGCCGGCAGGTGCCACCTTCCGGGGTGAGGTCGCGACCAGCTCCGGCGAGCTGCGCTCCGACTTCCCGGCCACCACCGACCGGCGGGGGCGGCATCTGACCCTGGACGGCGGCAGTGGCGCCATCGAGGCGGAGATCAGGACCACATCAGGAGACGTGCACCTCCGGAAGGGCAGCGAGCCGGCCGCCACGCCGTCCTCGCCTGCCACCCCCGAGTCGCCGGCCGAGCACAAGGTCGAGCTGTAGAGAACTGGCGTCAGCTCTACCATTTGCCTGGAGTTCCCTTCCTGTGCCCGAGGTCTGGGAGCCTGAGGCCGTCTCGTCAACCCTGTTCGTGAATCGGGATGGGGCGTCCGGGCGAGAAACCACTGTCCGGTTCTTCGTATAACATCCGAGGTGATGGACACGACCCCTTCGTCCTCCGGCGAGCTGGCCCGACTGGCGCTGCCGAGCCGCACCTGGCTCCAGCGTCACCAGCATCCGTTGCGCAGCATCGTGCTCCTGATCCTTGGGGTCGTGGCGGCGGTCGCCGGCCTCCTGGGCGCCGTGCGGCGGGTCGGCGAGTTCCAGCAACTGGACTTCCGGGTCGTTCCGGTCCCCGAAGGGCTCCTCATCGTGGAGGTTGCCCCGCGCAGTGGCGCGGCGCGCGCCGGCCTTGGCTGGGAGGACATCATCGTGGGTCTCGACGGCACCGCCGTCAGCGATCCGGCCGACCTCGAGAAGACCCTGCTGGCTCGCCGCATCTCCACACTGAGCGTGGTCCGACAGGGCCAGAGGCGCGAGATCGCCTACTACCCGCCCACGCCGCGTGTGGACGTGCAGTATCTGCTGGTCGCCTTCGCCGCAATGTTCACCCTCGCGGTGGCCGGGGTCGTCTTCCTCGGCCACCCCTCGCCACACTCGAGCCGCTTCCTCCTTCTGGCCGAGGCCCTGTTCGCCGCGGTCGTCATTCCATTCCCCCAACAGCCCGATGCCGGATGGCAACTGCTGCTGCTGGTCCGCGACTTCGGCCGCCTCGCGCTGCCACCCCTGCTCGTCGTCTTCTTTGCCGGCTTCCCGGCCGGGCTCGTCACCCCACGCTGGTTCTCCCTGGCCTTCCTGCCGTCGGTGGGCGTGGCCATTGGCCGCACCGGGATGACCCTCGGCCTGCTGCCGCCGGTGGTCGGGAATGTGCTCCTCTTCGAGTTCCTGGATCGCGTCTCCGTGCTCCTGGCGTTCCTTGGCGTCGGTGCGGCCGCGGCCCTTGCGGTCGTCGCCTACGTGCGCCACCGTGCCAACCCGACCCGGCGCCGCCAGGTCGAGTGGGTCGCCCTGGGCGCCGCCGCAGGCTTCACGCCGTACCTGCTGCTCTCGCTCATCCCCCAGATGGCCGGCGCCGAGCTCGAGGTGTTGACCTGGGTCTCGTTGCTCCCCCTCACCCTCGTGCCGCTGGGTGTGGCGTCGTCACTGCTTGAGTTCCGGCTGTGGGACCTGGAGGACATCACCCGGCAGGTGGTCGCCACCGGCATCGCCGTCGTCCTCGGCGGCGTCAGCTTCGCCTTCCTCAACTACCTGATCGGCCAGTTCGGCTTCCGTCTCGGCAACTGGCGCAACCTCGTGGCGGTGGCCGGAGGTGTGCTGCTGGCCACGTTGATGGTGCCCGTGCGGCGGCTGCTGCTCGAGGGCCTGGAGTACCTGCAGTACCGGGAGCGCCTGGTGGCCCGACGGGCGCTCACGACCTTCGCCGAGGAAGCCGTCTCCCACCGCGACCCGGAGGCGCTCCTGGCGCGGCTCGCCGAGCTCCTGCGCGACGCCCTTGCCGTCGACGGGGTGGTCGCCTACATCGCCCAGGGGGAGCGGCTGGTGGCTGCCACCGACCGCGACCGCTGGCCGTCCCTCTCGTCCGAGCAGGCGCGGGGCACCTTCCCCACCGGCGCCGAGGTGCCGCTCTATCGGGCCGGGCTGTGGCACCGCTTCCCACTCGAGCGTGACGGCCGCATGGTCGGCATCGTCTACTGCGGCCGCCGCCACGGCGAGCTGCCGCTCGGCCACGGTGAGCGCCGACTCGTCGCGGCCCTTGCCGCCCAGGCGGCCCTCGCCCTGGAGAACTCGCTGCTCCTCGCCAACCTGCGTCGGCAGGTCGAGGAGCATCGGCTCCTCGAGGACTATCTCGAGCGCGTCTTCCAGTCCTCGGCCGCCGCGCTCCTGATTTGCGATTCGACCGGCCGGGTGCTGCGCGTCAACGCCCGGGCCGCGGCGCTGCTCCATCGACCGGCCGCCGAGCTCGTCGGGATGCCGCTCTCGACGCTGGTCGAGCTGCGACCGGAATGGCGGAGCTTCCTCCCCCCTGACCTGGCCGGCCTGCAGGTTCGCTTCGGCGTCGGCGACTCGCAGCGCAGCGGTCTGCTTTCAACCTCGGCCCTAGAGGTGGAGCCGGGTCGTTTCGACGGGAGAATCGTGGCTCTCGACGACATCTCCGACCAGTTGGCCCTTGAGCAACGGCTCGCCAATCAGGAGCGTCTGGCCTCCCTCGGACGACTGGCGGCAGGTCTCGCCCACGAAGTGAACACGCCGGTCACCGGCATCGCCTCCTATGCCCAGCTCCTGCGCGAGCTGACACCGGCCAGCGACCCCCGGGCGCCGCTGGCCGAGAAGCTCGAGGAGCAGGCCTTCCGCGTCGCCCGCATCGTCACCAACCTGCTGGAGCTGGCCCGCCCGTCCGGCTTTGAGCGGCAGCCGATCAACCTCGTGGACATCGCCCGGGACGAATCCGTGCTGATGCGGGCCGAGGCCGAGCGGGCCGGCCTCTCGCTGCGCCTGAGCACTCCCGATGAGGCCGTCGCCCACGGCAACCGCGTGCAGCTCGAGCTGGTCGTCCACAACCTGCTGCGGAACGCGATCCAGGCCACCCCCGCCGGAGGCGAGGTCGAGGTCGTCCTGGAACGGCAGGAGGGGTTCATTCGGTTGGAAGTGCGCGACACCGGCCCCGGGGTTCCCGCCGATCTCTCCGAGCTTGTCTTCGAACCGTTCGTCACCACCCGCCAGGGCCGGGGTGGTACCGGCCTCGGGCTGGCCATCACCCGCGACATCGTGCGGGCCCACGGCGGCACCATCGAGGCACTGCGCCGCGAGCCCAGCGGTACCACGATGCGCGTCACCCTCCCGGAACGAGGTGAAAACCCATGAAAATTCTGATCGTCGACGACGAGCCGGTCCTCCAGGACGTGCTCTCCACGCTCCTCCGCCGGGAGGGATTCGAGGTCATCCAGGCACTCAACGCGGCCGAGGCCCTGCGTCTCGCCGAGGAACAGGAGGTGGACCTGGTGCTGCTCGACCTCATGCTTCCCGACCGCCCCGGCATGGAGGTCCTCAAGGAGCTCAAGCACCGCGACCCGGAGATTGCCGTGGTGGTGATCACCGCCTACTCGTCGGTGGAGACCGCGATCACCGCCATGCGGGAGGGCGCGTTCCACTACATTCCGAAGCCGTTCAAGAACCAGGAGGTCATCCTCACGGTCCGCAAGGGCCTCGAGCAACACCGGCTGCGGACCGAGAACCGCGCCCTGCGTCAGCGCCTGGCGGGGCTCGAAAACCTGATCTGGCGCAGCACGGCCATGGAACGGGTGATCGAGCTCGTGCGACGGGCCTCCCCTTCGCGCTCCAACATCCTGCTGACCGGAGAGTCAGGCACGGGCAAGGAGCTGTTGGCACGCGCGACCCACCACCTGTCGTTACGCGCCGAAGGGCCGTTCGTGGTCGTCAACACCGGCTCGGTGCCCACCGACCTCCTGGAGTCGACCCTCTTCGGGCACATGCGTGGCGCCTTCACCGGCGCCGTGGCCACCCGCCGCGGGCTGTTCGAGGTTGCCGACGGCGGCACCATCTTTCTCGACGAGATCGGCACCGTGCCCCTGGCGACCCAGGCGAAGCTCCTGCGCGTCATCCAGGAGCGGGAGTTCATCCCGGTGGGAGGCGAGCACAATGTCAAGGTGGACGTGCGCATCATCGCGGCGACCAACGCCGACCTGCCCCGCATGGTGAGCGAGGGAACGTTCCGGGAGGATCTCTACTATCGTCTGAACGTCATCACCATTGAGCTGCCACCTCTCCGCCAGCGGCGCGAGGACGTGCCGGCCCTCACCAACCACTTCCTGCGCCGCTTTGCGGACGAGAACAACAAGCCCCATATCACCCTGACGCCGCGGGCGCTCGACCTGCTGGTGGCCTACCACTGGCCCGGGAACGTGAGACAGCTCGAGAACGTCATCGAGCGGGCGGTCGTCCTGTGCCAGGAGGAGATCATCGACATCGACCTCTTCCCGGGCGAAATCCTGTCTCCCCAGTCGGGGCCGTTGGAGCGAATCCCCGAGGATGGCCTCGACCTCCGGGGGGCCGTCAACGATTACACCCGCGCCCTCATCGAAGCTTCCCTGGCCCGCTGCGGCGGGGTGCAGCGCCGCGCCGCCCAGATGCTCCGCGTCTCCCCGTCCACCCTCAACGAGATGATCCGCCGTCTGGGGATGACCGTCACCGAAGACTGAGCCGGAACGGCGAACCCACCGGTCGTGGCTGGCAAGAAAAAGCGCCCGCCCCGGAGCGGTGCCGGGCGGGCGCGAATGCTGTCACCTGCGAACCGCGAATTACGGAGCGGCCGGGGTGGGTGGGGTTGTCCCCATTGTCCGGTCCCCTGTCCCCGGGGTGGGGGCGGGAGTGGCCGGAACGGGGGTTGGGGTCGGATGGACGAGGGCGGCCGGATCGGCGAGAAGCGCCTTGACCTTGGCTTCGTCGACAGTCATTGCGCCGGTGCGACCCTTCACCACGGCAAGCACCTGGCCGGCGACAGCTCCCGGAAAGAAGGTCGCCTCGGCTTCGGTCCCCGCGGAGCTGACCACCTTCACCCGGCCGAGCGCCACACCCGCGGGCCTGGGCTGGTCGAATGCCTGCGCCTGCAGCTCGGAGAGGAGCACGAGACGGCCGTTGACCGTGTTGAAGTCCAGGTCGGTGGACCCGGCCTTCCACTCGCCGTCCTTGCGCTCCATCACCGCCTTGGAGCCTGGGGCCTCGATCTCCAGCTTGTCCTGGTCCCAGCTCTCCACCGCCACGAGCTTGCGAGCCCGCCAGTCGGCCAGATTCGCGGTGGCCTTCTCGACGCCCTTGGCCTCCACCCACACCACCCGGTCGCCCCGCTTGCAGGCGATCTGCTCCGCGCCGTCCTTGGTCCGCCGGGCTCCGAAGGCGAGCTGGATCGGGGCGGCATCCGCGCCCCGCCGGACGATGGTGAGGTCAAGTCCCCGCGGGTCGAGGCCGAGCTCGCGCAGGGGTCCGGGCGCGTCCACGAACTCCTTGATGCGGGCCCCGGTCAGGTCGGAAAGCAGCGCTTCGGCCCGTTCCCGGTCCGCGAGGTCGGCCACCGGATCGGTGAGCGACCAGAGGTTGCCAGTGTGCGCGAGCGCCACGCGCAGCCCGGAGCTCGTGATAGTGAGCGCCGCCACGTCGGCGGCCGCTACCTGCAGGAGCTGGTCAGAACGCCACCCGGAAAGCCCCTTCTCGATGTCGGTGGCGACGACCTTGTTGACGATGTAGACGGCGGCGCCGTCGGTCAGCGCGGCGCGCTGGGACCCCAGCGGCAGGTCGTTGCCGAGCTTGAGCGTGAAGGTCTTGCCTGCCTCATCGGTCACGCTCACCTGCAGGGACGGCGACGCCAGCCCGTAGTCGGCGAGCTTCACGTCGGACGCCTTGAACGTGCGCTCGGCCTTCAGGGAGGCCAGGCTGCCGAGCAGGCTCGTCACCGCCCCCTGGTTGGCCTCGTCGGCCAGCGGCTTGACGAGCCTCCAGGTCCCGTTCTCCTTCCGCAGCTCGAAGGTCCCCTGCGGGTTCTGGACCACGACCCGTTTCACCTTGCCCTGATCGAAGGTCGCAAAGAGCTTGTCGTCACGCTCCCGGGCTTCGTCCGTGGTCGGTTGGTGGCGCTCGAAGAAGAAGATGAACGCCCCCAGCCCGAGTACGACGACGGCCAGGAGGATCAGTCGCGACAGGCGCATCATCTACCTCCTAGCGGCGGCGCCGCCACCAGACCATGACACCGGCGAGGATTGCGAGGCCGGGCAGTCCAACCAGCGAGATCAGCAGGATGTTTCGCATCTGGCTCGCGTTGAGGAACAAGTTGACCTGCTCGGGGGCGCGCGGCGCGATACCCAGTGCCTGCTCGCGCTTGACCAGCCAGTTGATGGCGTTGAGGGCCAGGTTCTGGTTGCCGGCGTTACCCTCGTAGGCATTGCTGAGAAAGACCGAGTTGCCGATCACCACCAGGCGCCAGCCCTTGTCCTTGTCGCCTTCCGACTGCGCGGCGACGCCCAGGGAGACCGGCGGCTGGGTGTCCTTGGCGTCTTTGGCGACCGGCTTGCGCGCAGCGATCGACTGCAGGTCGGTCTCGCCCCAGCCCTGGTCGGAGGTCGTGAGGAGGATCGTGGAGGTGGCACCCGGTGCGGTCACGGTGGTCACCGAGCGGGCCACCGGCAGCAGCACCGCAAGACCCTGCATGGCGTCGGCCACCGGATGGGAACGGAAGTCGGTGGCATATACGGACTCCAGACCCACGAAGGGAAGCCGCCGGCCCGGGTCCACCACGAGGTCCTCGTTGACCTGCACGCCGTAGCCCCTGAGCAGCGTCTCGAGACCGGAGGGAGCAGCCCGCTCTCCGAGCACCGGATCCAGCATCACGAAGCTTCGCCCACCTCTGTCGAGATACGCCTTGAAGGCGGTCAGCTCGTTGGGTGCAAACGTGGCCCGCGGACCGGCCACCACCAGGAGGTCACAGTCCTCTGGCACGACGCCCGAGAGGAGGTTCGTTTTCTCGATCCCCAGATTGTCCCGCTTGAGAACTTCCTTGATCTGGGAGAGTCCCCCTTCGGCGGGCCCGTCCGGGTCGGCCTCGCCGTGCCCGGTCGTAAAGTAGATTTTCGGCATCTTGGGGTTGACGACCCCCATGATCGCCGAGGTGAACTGCTCCTCGCCCTTGAAGGCCTTCATCTTCGGCGCCTGACCCATCTGATAGCCGGAGTAGTCGTACTCGGCGAGCTGGTCCGAGGTCACGTACTTCTTGCGGTCCGCCGCCGCGAAGACGACGGTGTTGGCGACCGAGACCCCGAACTCCTGGGCGAGCTGCTGGGTCCGCAACGGCTCTCGGTCGGGGTCGATGTACTCCACCGTGACCTTGGGCGAGACTGCCTGGTAGCGGCTCAGCAGCTCCTTGGCCTCGGTGAACAGCGGGCTGCCTGAGGTCATGAAGACGATGACCCGCACGGGGTCTTTGAGGTCCTTGAGGATGTTGACTGACTTGTCCGAGAGCGAGTACATCTGCGACCCCGTCCAGTCGCTCCGCACGTAGTGGCGAAACCCAAGCCAGTTGACCATGCCGAGCAAGGCCACGGCCAGGACGACGGCCAGCGACGTGGAGGATGCGGCGACAACTATCTCCTTGCGCATGGCTCACCTTCCCTTGCTGGCTTCCAGCGCCTTGGTGGCGAGGAAGACGAAGAACGCCGAGAGACTCAGGCTGTAGACGAGGTGACGGGTGTCCAGGATGCCCCGCGAGAAGTCGTCCATGTGGCTCCAGAGGTTCATATAGCCGAGGGCGCCCTTGAGGGACTGGTCGACCAAGACGCTCTCCACGAGCCCGAGGGAGAACACCACCACGAGCACCGCGAAGGCGAGCATGGCGGCCAATATCTGGTTGCGCACGAGGGCCGAGGTGAACAGGCCGATCGAGAGGAACAGCAGCCCCAGCACGGCGATCCCCGCGTAGCCGCTGGCAACCGGTCCCCAGTCCAGCTTGGAGTAGGACGCCAGAATGGCGACATAGACCAGCGTCGGCAGCCACAGAGCGGCATAGAACACGAACGAAGACACGAATTTGGCGAGAACGACCTGGGTCTCGGAGACGGGCGAGGTGAGCAGTACCTCGAGGGTGCCGGAGCGCCTCTCCTCGGCCAGGAGCCGCATCGTGATCACCGGCACCACGAAGAGCACGAACAGCCAGAAGAAGATGGTCCCGCCGAAGAGGAGCTTCAAGGGAGCCATGGCCTGGGTTCGAGGGTCGTTGAGATAGGCCACGATGAGCCAGAAGACGTAGCCGTTGATGAACAGGAACGCCGTCATCACGACATAGGCGAGGGGCGACGAGAAGTAGGCGACGAGCTCGCGCCAGACGAGCGCCCAGGTCTTACGCATTGGCCACCTCCCCCTCGGCTTCGGCCACCGGCTCGGCCGGCGTCTCGCCGACCACGTCATGGGTGGTCAGGCGCAGGAACACCGCCTCGAGAGACGGTGTGGTCTGCACCATCTCGAGTAGGACCCAGCCACGCTCCACGGCCAGGGAGAAGACCGCTCGCCGCAGGTCGAGGCCACCCTCCACGGCGACGACGAAGCGACTGCCGCCCTCGAGCTGCACCTCGGTGACGCCGGGCAGGCTCCCCAGCGCCGCCCGGGCGTCGTCCTCGGGGGCTTCGAGTAGCACCCGCAGCTCGGCCGCCCCCTGCAGGCCGGCCCGCAGCACCTCCGGGGTGCCGTCGGCGACGATGCGGCCGCCATCGATGATCAGCACTCGCCGGCAGATCTGTTCGACCTCCGGGAGGATATGCGTCGAAAGGATGATCGTGTGCTCCCGCCCGAGCTCCACGATGAGCTCGCGGATCTTGACGATCTGGCGCGGGTCCAGACCGACCGTCGGCTCGTCGAGGATGAGCACCGGCGGCTGGTGGATGAGGGCCGCGGCAAGGCCGACGCGCTGGCGGTACCCCTTGGAGAGGGTGCCGATGATCTGGTGGCGCACATCGGTGATCATGGTGCGATCGCACACCTCGTCGAGGCGGCTGCGCGCATGCACCCGGGGCACGCCCTCGATGGCGGCGCGATAGCTGAGGTACTCGCCGACCCGCATCTCAGGGTAGAGGGCGACGTTCTCCGGCAGATAGCCGATCTTGCCCCGCACCCCCAGGGGGTCCCGGACCAGATCGAGGCCGGCCACCCGCACGGTCCCCGCCGTGGGCGGCAGGAAGCCGGTGATCATCCGCATCGTCGTGGTCTTGCCGGCGCCGTTGGGCCCGAGAAAGCCCAGAACCTCGCCTTCGGGGACGAAGAACGAGACGTCCGAGACCACGTCCCTGTCCACGAACCGTTTGGTCAAGCCTTGCACTTCAATCACGCGTCACCTCCGAGGTGCGCCGGCCGCGCTCGCCGCGCCGCCGGCGGATACAGGTCTGCAACCCCTCGTGTTGAAGCAAACGCCCTGCCATGCTCACCTCCCCTTTCACGCCTCCCGCTCGTGGTATTGAGAATTCCCACACGCCAGAAAGGCACGATGTCCCCCTGGAATATCGTGAGGTTCACGCGCGTTTCAAACGCGTCGGATCGTCAACTTCCTGCGATCCAGGAGGAATCGAATGCGAACTGCGATGCTCACGTTGCTGGCAGCGGGTCTGACCATCTCGGCCACCGCCCAGACCCCGACCTCGCAGCCCCCCCAATCCCCTGCGTCGCCAACCGTCCAGAAACAGAAGAAGGACGCGGCACCGGTGCTCCCGAAGGTCCAGGCCGAAGTCGTCGTCACGGCTTCCCGGTACGAGCAGGAGTCGTTTGCTACCCCCGTGCCGATCGACGTCGTCTCCGAGGACCTGCTCTCCCGCGTCAAGCCCGAGAAGGTCATGGACCTTCTCAAGCAGCTTCCCGGGGTTGACGTTTCCGGCGAAGGCCCGTTCCGCGGCCTGCCGGTGATCCGGGGGCTCTCCTCCAACCGCGTGCTCATCCTGGTGGACGGCCAGCGCCTCAACAACAGCCGGGAGTCGACGCAGTTCGCCGGCATCCAGCCGGGGCTCGTGGACCTCTCCCAGGTGGAGCGCATCGAGGTGCTGCGCGGCCCTGCCTCGGTGCTCTACGGCTCCGACGCCCTGGGTGGCGTCATCAACATCATCACGCGCCAGCAGGCGTTCGGCCAGGACCGTCTGAGGCTCTCCGGCGGCGTCAACTACGAGTACGGGAGTGCCTCCCAGTCCCATCGCGGCGGGCTGGAGCTCAACGGCGCCGCGCCGCGCGCCACCTTCCACATCGGCGCCGGCTACTTCGAGGCCAACGACTACTCGAGCCCAAAGGGCGAGGTGCCAAACTCCGGCATGACCCAGAAGAGCCTCGACGGCAACCTGCGGTTCATGGTGGGGGAGGCCGGCGTGCTGCGTCTCGACGCCCAGTCCACGCGGACCTCCGATGTGGGCTTCCCGGGCTACGACCCGAAGACATCCGGCATCGACATCGCCTTTCCGCGCTTCGACCGTGACAAGTACGCGGTGACCTACGAGGGCGGGCCGATCCTCGGGCTCGGCGGCTACAAGCTCTCCGCCTACGTCCAGAACGTCGTCAAGGAGAGCCGCCGCAACATCAGCTTCGGCAGCTTCTTCTCCAACAATTTCACGCGCTCCGAGATCGATTCGACCGGCGCCTCCGCCCAGTCCACGGCGGTGCTCGGCAACAACTTCCTGGTCTTCGGCTTGGACTTCTACCAGGACAAGCTGCACGACGAGACCACCGCAGCAACTCCGTTCGGCAGCGATCACAACGTACAGATCCCGGACGCCACCCAGCGTGGCGTCGGTCTCTACGTACAGGACGAGATCCAGATCACCGACCGCTTCCAGCTCATGGCCGGCGCCCGTGGCGACCGCTTCTCGTTCGTGTCCCGCGACGACCCCCGCTACAAGGCGGCGCCGTTCGACGTCACCGACTCCGCACTCTCCGGCAGCCTCTCGGCGCGCTATCAGGTCACCCCGAACGTCGCCCTCACGGCCCTCGTCGGCCGTGCCTACAGGGCCCCGAACATTCAGGAACGGGCCTACTTCGGTGTCGTCTCGGACGGCACCACCTACGTCGAGCAAAACCCTGACCTCCACCCCGAGACCGCTCTCAATGCCGAGCTCGGGTTCAAGGTGCGCTATGACCGCTATAGCGGCGGATTCAACGTCTACCGCAACACGTTGCGCGACTTCATCACCCTGGTGATCGACGGCAAGTACAACGGCACACCGCTCGACCTGGCCCGCTTCCAGAACATCGCCGGGGCCCGCATCGAGGGCGCCGAGCTCAACCTCCAGGCGTGGCTGTCCGCTCACTGGACCGCGTTCGGTTCGGTGGCATATAGCCGCGGCACCGATGAGCGCACCAACGAGCCCCTGCCCTTGATCGCACCCCTCAAGGGTGTGCTCGGGGCGCGTTACGAGCAGGCTCGCTGGTGGGGCGAGCTCGCGACCCGCATGGTGCGTCGCAACGATCGCGTGGCGACGGGGTTCACCGAGACCCCTGGGTTCGCCACCTACGACCTCCGGGCCGGCTACCGATTCGCCATGGGGCTGTCCTTGCAGGCGGCGTTGGAGAACCTCTCAGACAAGGCGTACCACGAGCCGTTCAACACCCGCTTCGAGCCTGGCCGCAGCGCTCGCGTCAGCGTCGGGTACCGTTTCTAGGGGATCGAGCCCCAGAGGAACGACTTTGTAGACTCTGACCACCGAGTATCGGCCACCTACCACCGCGTCGGGCGGTGGTAGGATTCGTCTGACCGGGGGGATGGCGAGCTCATCGTGTGGGCGCGCCCCAACACGGCTTCCCCGACGGAAAGAAGGCTACATGTCCACCGCTGCGACGTCGATCCACATCGATGACTCCCGTATCACGACTGCTCTGGAGGCCGGACGGCGTCACGACGGCCCCCGGGTGCGCGCCATCCTGAGCAAGGGGCTCGAGCTGCACGGCCTCGGCGAGTCCGAGATGGCCGTGCTCATGAACATCTCGGACCCCGAGCTGTTGGGGGAGTTGTTCCACGCCGCCCGCGCCGTCAAGGAGCGCATCTACGGCAACCGGCTCGTCATCTTTGCACCGCTGTACATCTCCAACATGTGCTGCAACGAGTGCACGTACTGTGCCTTCCGCGCCCGCAACCGGGATCTCAAGCGGCGAGCCCTCACCCAGGAGGAAATCGCCCACGAGGTCACGCACCTGGTGGAGGAGGGCCACAAGCGCATCCTCATGGTGGCCGGCGAGTCGTACCCCAACGAGGGGTTCTCCTACGTCCTGCACTCCATCGAGACGATCTACAAGACGACCAGCGGAAGGGGCGAAATCCGCCGCGTCAACGTCAACATCGCTCCTCTTGACGCCGACGAGTTCCGGCAGCTCAAGGACGCCCAGATCGGCACCTACCAGCTCTTCCAGGAGACCTACCACCGGCCGACCTACTCGCGCGTCCACCTGGGCGGCCGGAAGGTCGACTACGACTGGCGCATCACGGCCATGGACCGCGCCATGGAGGCGGGCATCGACGACGTCGGGGTCGGTGTCCTGTTTGGGCTTGCCGACTGGCGCTACGAGCTGCTCGCCATGATGCAGCACATCGAGCACCTGGAGCGCACCTTC
>Ga0116171_10002099_pt1 | contig 19232 bp, 16 predicted proteins | sample AD_JPNHW2_MetaG_FD_89798 | JGI IMG/M metagenome (GOLD analysis project Ga0116171, IMG submission 89798) | Active sludge microbial communities of municipal wastewater-treating anaerobic digesters from Japan - AD_JPNHW2_MetaG | ecosystem: Engineered > Bioreactor > Anaerobic > Digestate | place... | reverse complement strand
GCCCCGTTTTCCACGTTGGCCACATGCCAGGCAATCCGCCAAAACATTTCCTCGACTGTTTCGGCTGGCTTGCCATCCTTGCCACGCCGAAGATAGCGCTTGGTCAGAATTTGACGGGAATTTTCACTTAATTCAGCCGTGGGCAGGCCTTCAGGGAGGGAGGGGGTCGGTAAAAAACCTGATTTGGAAACAGATAGCTCGGTCATGGTGAACCTCGAGGATTAGTTTTCTTCTTCAGAGAGAAGGCGGTTGATTTCGTTTCGAATGGTGTGTAAATCATCCATGCGCAGGTAGACAATGGCATAGCGGATGTACGCGATGTGGTCCAGTTCTTTGAGGCCTTTGACAGCCAAATCCCCAATAATGCGGGAGTTGATTTCAGAGCGGCCTCTTTTTTGCAGTTCGGCTTCAATATCGGAAGCCAGCCTCTCAAGCGCGATTGCCGGCACCGGGCGCTTGGCACAGGCAATGCGCAAGCCCTGCAGCAGTTTATCCCGATTGAATTCTTCGCGGGTGCCATCCCGTTTGACCAACATTGGCGTGCTTAAGATGGGGCGTTCGTAGGTGCTGAAGCGCTGATGGCAGGATTTACACTCACGCCGGCGGCGAATCCCGCCATGCGAATCCGCGGTCGTGTCAATCACGTTCGAATCAGGATATTGACAATACGGACACTTCATCGACTACTCCTTTGCATGATACCCCCATATACAGGGGCGACATCCCGCGCAGCCCTGATATTTGGTGGGGAAAATTTTAGCACGATATCGCACAACGCGCCAAGGTAAAAAGCTGTTGGAGCCTTAAAATTGAAAAATCTTTAAGATGAGATGGTTTTTGTATCCAGTTACGAGGGGAAACGCATGCGAATCGGTTAGCCTGAACCCACGAATTGGAATTAGGAAATTCTACAAAAAATTTGATATAAATTGCAAAAGTGCTTTCTTTGCGCTAAGAATACCGAGTAAAATTGTTCACAGGCTGTTAATGTGTTTGCTCTTTTGCGTCCAGACGCTTAGGACGTCGTCAAAGTCACTCAACTACAATCGCAGGAGGTTCTTACCATGCCCAATCCCATCTCCCTACAAGGTATTCCCGCCGCGCCAGGCCTGGCCAAAGGTCACATTTACAAGGTTGCGACCCAATCGCTTTCAGTGCCCAGGTACCAGGCTGAAGATAAGCAAAGTGAGCTAGGCCGGTTACAGGTGGCCACAGGGGAGGCGAAAAAGGAGCTTGCTGAGTTCAAGCAAAAAATCAAAGACGCCAATGCCAGCAGTGAAGCTGAAATTTTTGAAGCACACCTGATGATTTTGGAAGATGACGCGCTCACTTCCACCGCGTTTGAGCATATTGAGAACCAGGTCAATGCCGAGGCGGCCTGGGTGGACGCGGTGGAGTTTTTTGCCAAGCAGCTGGAATCCATCCCGGACCCTACCATCGCGGGAAGAGCATTGGACGTGCGGGATGTAGGCCAGCGGGTTTTGAAGCACCTGATGGGCATGGACACCGGCGGAATAGAGCTGAGCAAACCCTCCGTGTTAGTGGGGCGCGACCTGACGCCATCCGACACCGTCAACCTGGATAAACGCCTGGCACTGGGATTCTTGACGGCACAAGGGGGGCCAACTTCCCACACCGCCATCCTGGCAAAAGCTTTCGGTCTGCCGGCCGTGGTGGGGTTGGGGGACGCGCTGCTGGATTTGCCTACGGATTGCCTGGTTTTGGTGGACGGCAATACCGGGGTCGTGGTGGCCAACCCTGACGAGGCAGCCCTGACTGAATTTAGCCTAAAGCAGGAATCGGCTGGAAAAGCGTTGCAGGAGGCCTTGTCTGTCGCCTTTGAGCCCGCCTCCACACGGGATAATGTGGTGGTGGAGGTAGTGGCCAACATCGGCGGAGAGGATGACGCAATCTTCGCGCACCAAAACGGCGCTGAGGGCGTGGGGCTGTTTAGGACTGAATTCCTTTACCTGCACCGGAATACGATGCCGACGGAAGAGGAACAGTTTGAGGCCTACCAGCGCACCTTCAGCCATTTTCGCGGTCAGCCGGTGGTGGTGCGGACCCTGGACATCGGTGGGGACAAGGAAGTGCCTTACATGAATTTCCCGAAGGAATTAAACCCGTTCCTGGGTTGGCGCGGTGTGCGCATGCTGCACGGGCGGGAGGATATCATCAGCACGCAAATCCGATCCTTGCTGAGGGCTTCAGTGGGGGTGGATTTGCGCATCATGGTGCCGATGATCGCGCTGCTGGAAGAAGTGCAGGAGATGAAGGCGCTGTTGCAGAAGGAAAAAAACCGGCTCGATTTTGAGAAGATTCCGTATGGAAACAAAATCCAGTTCGGCATCATGGTGGAAGTGCCTTCCGCGGCCATTATGGCTGACCGGCTGGCCAAGGAAATTGACTTCTTTAGCATCGGCACAAACGACCTGACCCAATACACCATCGCGGTTGACCGGACGAACAGCCACGTGGCGCACCTGGCAAGCGGGTTCAACCCCGCGGTACTGTTCCTCATCCAGCGGACCATCTCCTGCGCCCATGAAGCCGGGAAATGGTGCGGAATGTGCGGTGAATTCGCTGGAGAACCCCTGGCGGTGCCCATTTTGCTGGGGATGGGGCTGGACGAATTCAGCATGTCCCCGGCGCGGGTGCCGACCATCAAGCAGCTTATCCGCAAGCTTTCCAAGGCTGAGTGCCGGCAATTGACTGAGCAGGCATTGGCGGCTTCGGACGCGCTGGAAGTGAAGGGGCTTGCAAACAAGTTCCTTTCGGAGCGGGGCATCTCGATGGGTTAGGTGGAATAAAGATCAGAAAAGGCTGCCAGAAAATCGGCAGCCTTTTTTTGTTCGGGTTATCTCCCCCATGTCCTGGTGGCACGCATTCCAAAGTTGCTGGAACCAGCAGCCAAGCCCTTCCCCTTCTCCTGGATGGTTGGAGAAGGGGATGGTTTTTATTCAAATAGAGGATGAACCAAACGCCTTATTTTTTCGATTGGTCAGCGCGACGGCGGAGGAAGGCCGGCATGTCAATATCCACATTTCCGGCGTACGCGTAGTTCTCGGACGGCGCTTTCTGCTGTTGGGGCTTACGCTCCGACTGTCTCAGGGTTTCAGTTGTTCCGTAGTTCTTTTCCTGTGGTCGTTCGCTGCCGGACTGAAAAAAATTGTGTTCAGCCTCTACTGCAGGCGCGTTGCGGTCGAAACCGGTGGCGATGACGGTGATACGGATGGCGTCACCCATGGTTTCGTCGACCACCGCGCCGAATATCATATTCACATCGGGGTGGGCGGTTTCACGGATAATCGCAGCGGCCTGGCTGATTTCAGTCAGGGACATGTTGGAACTGCCGGTGACATTAAAGAGGATACCGCGGGCACCATTGATGGTCACATCCAGCAGCTGGCTGGAAATGGCCTGTTCTGCGGCGATGCGGGCGCGGTCTTCGCCTGAGGCCTGACCAACGGCCATTAGAGAAGCGCCACCTTCGGACATGATGGTTTTCACGTCGGCAAAGTCGAGGTTAATCACACCCTCGATGGTGATTAATTCAGAGATGCCCTGGATGCCCTGGCGGAGGACGTCATCGGCCAGGCGGAAAGCATCCTGGAGGCTCACATTCTTATTAACCATCTGCAGGAGACGGTCGTTGGGTATGACAATGAGCGTATGGGCGTGCTGCTTCAGGTTCTGGGTGCCTTTTTCAGCTGATTTGGCCCGTTGCGCGCCTTCGAAGGCGAAGGGCCGGGTGACCACGCCGATGGTGAGGGCGCCGATTTCCTTGGCAATCTGCGCGACGACGGGGGCCGCGCCAGTTCCAGTTCCACCGCCCATGCCAGCGGTGATGAAGACCATATCGCTGCCCTTCAGGACCTCGTACAGTTCTTCGGCGGATTCTTCCGCAGCCAATTTGCCGATTTCGGGGTCACCACCAGCACCAAGGCCGCGCGTGGCTTTATCACCAATGCGTACCCGGGTTGGGGCGGACGATTTGAGCAGCGCCTGGGCATCGGTATTGATTGAGATGAACTCTATCCCTTTGAGTCCTTCAGCAATCATGCGGTTGACAGCATTACAACCGCCGCCACCCACGCCTACAACTTTGATTCTTGCACCTGATTCGTACTGTTTCGCATCCATTTTATATCTCCTCTAATTGAATAAATGTGTTGAATTACGGCAATAACTTGTCAAGCCAAACACGGATAGAGTCCCAGGTATTCCGTGTTGTCTTGCCATTCTTTCCAGATCTATCGCTAACAATCTGGTTAGTTTCTGTCATTAAGATGGCCCATTGCAGCAGCCCAACGCTGGTGGCAAAAGCAGGGGAGCTGATTTGGTCGGTGAGTCCAACAATTTTTTCCGGTTTGCCGACACGGGCCGGCAGGCCGGTCACCTTGTTGGCCAGTTTACGCACACCGGGTAGCAGGCTGGCGCCGCCGGTGAGCACCAGGCCGGCCGGGAGCATGCCGTCATAACCCGAGCGTTTGATTTCCTGTGAGACCATGGTGAAAATTTCTTCCATGCGGGCTTCGATGATGTTGACCAACTCGCGTCGGCTGACCTTGGCACTTTGGTCTGAGCCGAAGGAAAGGATGTTAAAGCTTTCATCCTCACCGATATCCTCGAGCACCGCGTGGCCATGTTGAAGCTTGACTTCTTCGGCCACATCGAGGGGGAGACGGAGGCCCTGGGCGATGTCGCTGGTTACGTGGGACCCGCCGACATTGAGAACGTTGGTGTGCCAGACGTCGCCGTTGATATAGATGGCCAGGTCGGTGGTACCGCCACCAAGGTCGACCACAGCGACGCCCATGTCGCGTTCTGTTTCAGAGAGGACCACCTCGCCAGCGGCCAGGGGGTTGAGTACGAACTGGGTGACGTCAATCCCTGCCATGGAGACACACTGACGCAGGTTCTCGACCGTTGAAGCAGCGGCGGTGATGATGTGGGCTTCCACTTCCAAGCGGAAGCCGTGCATGCCCACTGGTTGGCGGATACCATCCTGCCCATCGATGATGAAACCGCGCTGGATGACGTGGATGATTTCGCGGTTGTGGGGGATGGCAACGGCCTGGGCGGAGTCCAAAGCGCGATAGACGTCTTCCTGGTCAATGGCCCGGCCGGAAATGCCAACAACACCGCGGCTGTTGACCGAGGAGACCTGGGAACCTGCCAGGCTCACCAGAGCGCTGTTGATTTCGTAACCTGAAGTGCGCTCCGCTTTTTCGACAGAGCGGGCAATGCATTCAGCTGCGAGGTTAATATCAGTGACCGCACCTTTGCGGATGCCCTGAGATGGTTCGATGCCCACACCCAGGATGCGCAATGTGTTGCCATTTTCAACACGCGCCACAAGGGTGCAAATTTTGCTCGTACCGATATCCATTCCAACGACAATAGGTTCTTCCATGCTGACTACTCCAATCGATAATAAGGTGCGTGTAGAAATTCAAGGCTGATCAAGGAAGGTTGCAAGTTTCTATCCAAAATGGCCTGAATAATGTATTCGTATTCGACAAGTTTGAGGTCGACCTGGGACAAGTCCTGGCCAAAATAAACCTTCCAACCGCGCGGGTCCGTCCAGCCGAGGCCGTTCTGTTCGTCGTAGAGCAGGGTGGTGCCGACGGGAATAATGGTGTTCAATTTTTGAACCGCAAGCACAAACCCAGGGTCCACACTGGGCATGACTTTAGGCTCCGGCGCGACTTCGCCAGCGGCGTCCGTTTCCGCGGTGAGCGCGGCGGCGGGATCAACATAGCCCAGAGGGTGGGGCGGGAGGGCATTGGAGGCAACCCTGACTGGCAGGGTGGCCTCGCCGCGGATAGGGAAGGTGTAGCCGTCCTGGTCTATCCAGAAGAGGGGCGTCTCTGCCTGGACCCAGACGATGGCTGGAATGCGCTCCATCACCTCGATATCGATGGCGGAGGGCAGGCGAACGCTGACCTTGACGTCCTTGATGTCAGCGAATGATTCGCGAATGAGGTCTTCCGCTTCTGTTGGGACGATTTCAATAATTGACTCGCCTTTGAGGTGCAGAAGATCAACAATTTCCTGGGGTGGGACGCGCTGTCCGCCGCTCATTGTGAGGGTGGAGACCAGGAACATATCCGAGTCTTTCATCAGGTAGGCAAGAACGGCCATGGAAATCGCAATCAGGGCAGACAGGATGCGCCAGCTGAGTTGTATTTGGGGCAGCGCGGGCAACCTGACCTCGGCGCCGGTTTGCCCCGAGGGGACGTAAATACGCTTCCTGGCCGAGGGGCGAACAGCCATGCTGCTGTAGGCAGACGCGGATGGGGCGCGGCGGCTGATGACCTTGGAGGCGTTCTGCGTATCCCGCGCGGTCCGGGTGGAGGAGCTTGGGACGGTTTTGCGGCGCATGGGTTCAAGCTGGCGACGCGCGCGCACCTGTTCGGCTCTTGAGAGATTGCTGCTCTTCTGCGCCACGCTATTCCTCGTACTTCCTGACCGTTTCGTCTTGTTCAGCCTTGCGCTCAAGCGCGAGGCTTATCAGTTTATCCACCAGGGCGCTGTATTCCAGCCCGGAATATGCCAAAAGCTTGGGGTACATGCTGATGCGGGTGAAGCCCGGGATGCTGTTGATTTCATTGAAGTAAGGCTGACCGGTGGCCTTGTCTAGTAGGAAGTCCACCCGCGCCATGCCAGCGGCGTCAATACCGTGATAGGCACGCAGCGCGTAATCCTGCAGCAGAGTGGCCTGGGCGTCTGAAAGCGGGGCGGGGATGGCCGTCTCCGGGTCGCCATGATGGTATTTGTCCTCATAGGTGTAGAAGACATCACCGGGGACAATTTCACCAGGCACGGAGACAATGGCGTCTTCGTTGCCGAGCACGCTAATTTCAATTTCACGGGCGTCAATGCCGCTTTCCACCAGGATGCGGCGGTCGTAACGGGCAGCTTTTTGCACCGCTTTTTCAAGCTGGGCGCGGTTGCTGGCCTTGGAAATGCCAACAGAGGAGCCCAGGTTGGCCGGCTTGACGAACAAGGGATAGGGAGCAACCAATTCGGATTCAGCAATGACCGTGGCAAAATCAGCCCGGACTTGTTGACGGGTGAACACGCGATAGGGGAGCACGGGGATTCTGAGCGACTGAACGATTTGCTTGCAAATTGCCTTGTCCATGGCGATGGACGCACCAAGAACGCCGGCGCCGACGTAGGCGACATCCTGGATTTCCAGCAAGCCCTGCAGGGTGCCATCCTCACCATAAGTGCCGTGGAGAACCGGGAAGACAACATCCACAGGGGACAGGATGACCAGTTGGTTGTTCTGCCTTATTGCCAGCTGGACACGGCCGCTTTCCCTCAGGAGCAGGGCTTCATCAAGGCGGTCGGTTTGTTGGTTTTCGAAGGCTTCCAGGGCATTGGGGCCTGTTTTCCAGACACCGTCGTGGGTGATACCCACTTCGTAGATGGCGTATTTTTCGTGATTCAACGCGCCCAAGACAGAACGGGCGGACTGAAGGGAGACCTCGTGTTCGCCTGAACGGCCGCCAAAAATTAGGACCAGCCTCAATTTATCAGTCATCGAATTCACCTATTAACTCAATCTCGGTTTCGAGCCGGATGCCAAATTGTTCAAAAACCCTGGTTTGCGCCGCGCGAATCAGGTTGTAGTAATCCTGGGCGGTGGCATTGCCCTGATTGATGATGAAATTGGCGTGCAGCTTGCTAAAGGCAGCATCTCCGATGCCGAAACCTTTCAGTCCAGCTGCTTCGAGGAGCCGGCCAGCGTAATCCCCGGAAGGATTTTTGAAAGTGGAACCAAACGAAGGGCCGGTGGGTTGGGCTGACTGGCGTTTCTCGCTCATTTCGGTCAGGATTTTCCAAGCTGCTTCACGGGTGCTGTGACGCGCGCGCAGGGTGGCTGAGAGGATTACGACAGGTTTGCGTTCCCGCTTAAAAAGGCTGGAGCGGTATTGGTAGCCCATATCCAACGCGCTCATCTCCCGTTCACCCACGGGGGTGAGCACCAGGGCGGTGACCAAATCGGTGGCAATATCCGAGCCGAATGCACCCGCGTTACCATAAACCGCGCCGCCCACTGAACCCGGGACGCTGTTAGCCCATTCGAGGCCGGTGAGACCACGCAAGGCCGATTGACGTGAAAGATTGCCCAAATTGGCACCGCTTTCCGCGTAAACCAGCGGATTTTCTTCGCTGGAAAAGATTTTGATGTTGTGGCAGTGGTTGAGGAGCATGATGCCGTGGAATCCGTGGTCACTGACCAGGATGTTTGAACCGCTGCCAAGGACTCGGAAGGGGGCGTTGCTTTCCCAGAGGAAATGGGCAGCTTTGCGCATTTCATCCAGGGTGTTAATGGGCAGGAGACCATCCACCAGGCCGCCCACACGGGAGGTGGTGTAGTTGCTCATGCGCACGTTTTGCTGCACGCGCTCGTTGAAGAGCTGGTTCAGACCGGAAAGATGGGCGTTATTCATTCGCACTCCTTCCGAGATTCCAATTCCTGAGCCAGAAGGGCACTCAGTTGGGGGCCTTTGCCCGCGGAGAGAACCAAAACGACATCATTGCGGGTGGTTTCCGCGGCAATGGTCTTGGCGAGCTGTTGGAAATCCGGGATGTAGGCGGCCTTTGAGCCGAGTTCATCCGAGATTACCTGGGGCGTGAAGCCGTCATCGGCTTCACGGGCGGCGTAAATACGTGAGACCATCACTCGGTCGGCAAAGTCCAGAGCCTGGACGAACTCCGCGCGCATCCTTTCCGTACGGCTGAAGGTGTGCGGCTCCCACACGACCCAGAGAGTACGGTTCGGATACGCGTCCCGGGCAGCTGAGAGGGTGGCGCGCACCTGGGTGGGATGGTGCGCGTAGTCGTTGATGATAGTGACGCCAGCGTTTTCGTACACTTTTTCGAAGCGGCGCTCTGTGCCCTGGAAGCTGGCCAGGGCTTCTTCGTGGCCGGCCAGGTCAAAGCCCAGCAGGTGCAGGGAGGCCAGGGCAGCAGTAGCGTTCAGGATGTTATGTCGGCCGGCGAGACCCAGGCGATAGTTACCCAGGGAACGGAGCGCGTTCTCGTCCAGCTGACGGATGATTTCGAAGTTGGAGGCCTCACCGTCCCAGGCGCAATGGGTGGCCACAAAGGTGTTTTGCAGTCCGAAACCGTAGGTGAAAACGTCGACACCAGGAAGGTCCAGCTGGCCAAGCAGCGTTTGGACACCCGCGTCGTCCCCACACAGGAGGGCGATGCCGCCCGGGCGGGTTTTTGCCAGAAACTGATGGAAGGCGGAGAGGTAAACCTCGGGTGTGGGGAAGAAATCGGGGTGGTCGTGTTCGATGTTGGTGACAATGCTCAGCGTTGGGGAGAGGCCCAGGAACATATTGTCGTATTCGTCCGCTTCAATCACAAAATACTGGTCGCTGCCGGCATGTGCGTTGCAGCCCAGGCCTTTGACCTCGGCCCCCAGGATGAAGCTGGGGTCGGCACCGAGGCTGCGGAGCAAGCTAACAAGCATGCCTGTGGTGGTGGTTTTGCCATGCGAGCCACTGATGGCGAGCAAGGTGCGGTCTTCGATGACCTGGGAGAGAAATTCGGCGCGTTTGAGTACCGGGATGCCGGCCTCTCTCGCGGCCCGGACCTCGGGGTCATCATCCTTGACGGCTGAAGAACGGACAATCACGTCCGCCTGCAGCGCGAGGTCAGGGTGGTGACCGATGAGGGTGGTGGCGCCAGCGGCGGTGAGCGCGTCAAAATAACGGGATGGGTTCACATCCGTACCGCTTATCTGCCAACCCCGTTCCAAAAGGAGCAGGGCGATGGCTGAGATGCCGGTTCCACCAATCCCGATAAAGTGCACTTTGTTCATTAGATGAACACTCCCAATACGATGAGACAACCTAAAATAATGGCGTAATAAATGTTTGGCACCTGCAGGTAGTTAGGCAGGGCCAGGCTGAGAATCTTGATGGCTTCCTGGCCGGCTTCGGTGGCCGCATCGGGGGGGATTATCTGGGTGAAAGGGTAGTTGGCCTTGGCAATGAAGTACCAGGCCGAACCGACAAAGAGATAGCCATTGAAGGCACCCATAAAAGCACCCATAATCAGGTCCCGGGTTGAATTGCGTTCAAACCGGCCAGTATCCAGCAAGCGGCGGAGACTGGGGGTTTGATAGCCGATGAAAGCGCAGGCAAGCAGGGCAAGCAACTGAAACATCAGCACCCGGTCAGCGGGCATTCCGTTGGTCAGCTTGGGCAGCAGCACTTCCACCACTGCGAGGCTGACAATCCCGGCAAAGAAGACCAAAACTTCCTTGGACCAGCCACGCAGCGCGCCAATCAGGACGAAGAAAACCATGAGAACGTAGAAAAGCACAGAAAGAGTAATCATGCGTTTATCCTTCCGCCATTTCCATGAGCAGAGCGGCGATGTTTTCGGCCGCTTTGGGATTGGCGAGGGCCGCCATGGCACGGGCCATGTGGGAGAGCCTGGCTGAGTCGCCCATTAGTTCCTCGATGGTCGCGAGCAAGTGACTGGTGAGGAATTTGTCCTCCAGTAGCACGGCGGCTTGGCGGTCCACCAGGTAATCCGCGTTGACCTTCTGGTAGCGCCAGGCGTATGGGTAGGGGACCAGGACGGCGGGAAGGCCGAAAAATGGATATTCACCCAGGATGGAAGCTCCGGCGCGGGAGACGACCAAATCCGCAACGCTGAGGGCCGCGCCCATCTCGTGCAGGTATGGGAAGGCTTGATAACGTGGGCCCAATTGCTTAATCCTGGGTTGAAGGGCTTCCCAGTCCAGGTGACCCGTCAGGTGGAGGACCTGGTACCGGCTTGTCAGCTGGTCGGCAATGGCCAGGACCGCGTTATTTATGGAGCGGGCACCGCTGCTGCCACCCATGAAGAGCAGGGTAGGGAGAGCGGGGTCAAAACCGAAGTATTCCAAAGCCTTGGCCTTGGTCCAACCCGTCAACTCCGCGCGCAGAGGATAGCCGGTGACGGTGACGCGTTCCTGATGTTTGAAGAAAGCTTTTGTCTGTTCCACGGTCACAGCAATCCTATCTGACCAACGTGCCAGGGTTTTGAGAGCCAGGCCTGGTTCCAAATCGGGGACGTAGAGAAGCGATTTGAACTTGAGACCAGCGAGCGCCATGGGAATGGCCACATAACCACCAGTGAAGAAAAGGGCATCGGGTTTGAATTCCCTGAGTATTTGTTTGGATTGTGAATATCCTTTCCATAGCCTTACCAGGTTTCCCGGTAGTTTCTTGAGCGAGACGCCGTGCACACCCGCAGCTGGGATTTCTTTGAAGGCAATGCCTGAACGGACGACGAGCTCGCGCTCCATGCCGCCCTGGCTGCCAACCCACAGCAAGATGTTGGTTTCATTCTTCAGAGTCTCTGAAACGGTTAGCGCCGGATACACTCCGCCGCCAGTCCCGCCCGCGCAAATCAACAGTCGCACTGGCCTGGCTCCTTTCATCATTTTCTTCTTTTGCCACGCCCTGACGGGCGACATTCATCGTGATGCCAATGGCCGCCAAAGTGGCAACCATGCTGGAACCACCTGCGCTAATCAAGGGGAGGGCGTTCCCGGCAAAGGGGAAGAGGCCCACAATCACCAGGATGTTAATCATTGCCTCGATGACCACCCAGGAAACCAGCCCAAAAGAAATCAGGGAACCGAGTTGGTCCGGGGCACGCCGGGCGATTTTCAGGCCACGCCAGATCAACATGGCATAAAGGGCAATCACCACGAAGGCACCCAAAAGGCCGGTTTCTTCCGCGATGACCGCGAAAATACTATCGGAGTGGGGCAGCGGCAGACCGGTGAACTTGGTATCCGCCTTGCCCAGGCCAACGCCGAAAAAGCCGCCTTTGATGATGGCTTCAAAGGTTCGCCGGATGTGATAGGAACCTTCGGTTGGGTTCTGCAGACCCTTTAAGTATTCGTCAATACGGATGCGCGCCGTTGTGGATATGGCGTACATCACAAACGCCAGGAGCACACCAAAAACAAGGATCAGGACCAGTTGCTTCCAGTCCCCACCTGCCAGGAAGAACATGATGCCACCCAACAGAGCAATGGTGAGAGCAGCGCTTAAATCGGGTTGCAGGATAATCAACGCGGCAACAACGCCGATGATGAAAACCAGGGGAATGAGACCGTTGCCGATATCCTTGAGGTTTTCCTTGTGACCGGTGAGCCAGAAGGACAGGTAAATGACAATCCAGACCTTGGCCAGCTCACCCGGTTGGATTGAACCGTTAAGCAGGGATCGCTTGGAATTGAAGCGTTCGTCACCAACCAAAAGGACGAGAACCAGGAGAACGATAATCCCGAGCATGACCAGGACCACGACTTTGCCGTAGAGATGGTAATCAATGCGGCTGAGCAGGGCGGCCAGGATAAGACCCGCTGTCACCCACATCATCTGACGCGAAAAAACGTAGGTGGTGGGTTTATCAATCAGCAGGGAGGCATCCCAGCTGGAGGAGTAGACCATGACAATGCCAAAAACCAGCAAACTGGCGGTGATGAGAAGCAACGGCACATCAAATGGCAGCCGGCTATTGTTCGTGCGCCTGGGAGTTCTGACTTTGTTTTCCATCATAGTTCATTCACCCATTTTCTAAAGGCCTCACCACGTTCCTCAAAATCCTTGAAGGCATCGAAGCTGGTGCCACCAGGCGAGAGAAGGACCACATCGCCTTCGGTCACCTGGCTGGCGGCAATGCTGACAGCCTGCTGGAGGGTGTCGCATTTGACCACTGATTTCAGGAATTGACCGGGTTTGCGCGGGCCAATCGCTTCCGAGATGAGTTCAGCCGCTTCGCCGAAGAGAATGACACGCGAGACACGGCGACGGACAAGGTCAGCGAGGGTATCCCAGGGCAGGCGTTTATCGCGGCCACCGAGGAGCAGCACGATGGGCTGATCAAAGGATTTAATCGCGGCAATGGAACGTTCCGGTGCCGTGGCAATGGAGTCGTTGTACCAATCGGCGCCTTTGACATTGCGAACAAATTCGAGGCGATGCGGAACGCCCTGAAACTCTTCGACGGCACCCTGGATGGCGGGTAGAGCCAGCGTGGCGCCGGCAGCAATGGCGCAAGCCGCGAGGACGTTGCTAAGGTTGTGTTTACCCCGGAGCTGTATCCACTCGACCGGCAGCATTTTTATCTGTTCGCGGCCAATTTGCAGCCAAATCCAGTCCTTGTCCAGGTATGTGCCGCTGGCCTTGAAAGGCGGTTGTCTTTGACCAAAGCTGATGATGTCTGATTTGACCAGGTTGCCGAGGTTCCATGAGCCTTCATCTTCGCGATTGAGCACGGCGATATCGCCGGGTTGCTGGAAGTTCAAAATTTTGGCCTTGGCAGCCGTGTAGGCGCTCATCGTGCCGTGACGGTCGAGGTGATTGGGGGTGATATTCAGCACCGCGGCCACCTGTGGGGAGCGGGTCATTAGTTCCAGTTGAAAACTGGAAAGTTCCAAGACTGCCAGGTCATCCTCTCGCATCTGGTCCACAACCGAAATCAGGGGGGTGCCGATATTGCCGCCAACCCAGGCCTTATGGGAGGAGGATTTCATTTCAAAGTGCTTTTGAGCCATCAAGCCAACCAGGGCCGTTGTGGTGGTTTTGCCGGCTGAGCCGGTGATGCCGACCACGGGGCAGGGGCATTCTTCCAGGAAAATCTGCGAGTCGTTCGTCAGGGGAATCTGCCTGTGGGCTGCTTCCACCACGAATGGGATTTTTGGGTCCACGCCGCCAGAAAGGCAGACTACGTCCGCACCGTCGAGCAGGTCGAACGGATGGCTGCCCAGGACGGGCGTGATATCCAGGCCACTCAATGATTTAAGCTCGTCTTCCAGGCTCTCCGCCGGGCGGGAGTCCGTCAGAAAAACGTGGGCGTTGCGACCGGCCAGGAATTTACACAAGGCGAGACCCTGGCGGGCGGCCCCTATCACAATCATTTTCTTGCCTGCATAATCGGTCATATTTATCCTAAGAAGGTTAGCGCGAACCCAATCATCGCGCCGATAAGTTCAATCAGCCAAAAGCGAAGCACAATCTGGTTTTCTTCCCAGCCAATCATCTCGAAGTGATGATGGATGGGGGATTTTCGGAAAACTCGTTTGCCATGAGAAAGCTTGAAATAGGTCACCTGGATTACCACACTCAACATTTCAGCGGTCGGGATGATGGCAATCAGTGGCAGGAAGAGCCAGCGGCCGGTCATGAGGGCGACCACGGCCAGGGTGGCACCCAAGGCCTGCGAGCCGGTATCGCCCATGTAGAGCTGGGCGGGTTTGACGTTGAACCAAAGGAAGCCGGCCAGCGCGCCGACGACGCAAAAACAGAACCGGGCCAGGTAGACCAGGCCAATATTGAGGGCGATGATGCCGTAGACCCCAAAGGCGGTCAGGGCAATCATGCCGGCCAGACCATCGATGCCATCCGTGAAGTTGACCGCATTGGCCATTTCCACGATGATAAAGGCGGCAATCGGGAGGTAGAGCCAGCCGAGGTTCAGGGGCTGCAGGGCGGTGGGCCAAACCAGTTGAGGAACGAGCAGAACATCTTTTAGCGCGTAAGCGATGACCAACGCGACCACCACTTGCAGGATGAACTTGGTGCTGGAGCGCATGCCCAGCCCCTTGCGGGGACCGCGCACTCCTTCCCAATCATCCACCGCGCCGATGAGCGCGAAGCCCCAAAGCGTGGCGAGGGGGACGAGGATGGAGGCACCAAAAAGCCTGGAGCCAAAAAGGGAAACCGCATTCAGGATGACCGTAAGAACCGTGACGGGCATCAGGAACATGAAGCCGCCCATGGTTGGGGTGTTCATCTTGGCCATGTGCGATTCGGGCACATCGATGCGGATAATCTTGCCGATGCGGAAGGTCTTGAGGAAACGAATGAACGGGTCTCCCCAAATGACGCTGAGGAGGAAGGCAATCCCGCCGATGGCAATGGCTAGGGAAGTACTTTGGGTCATCGCACTTCCTCCAGCTGGGAGATGATTTGTTCCATGCGCATGCTGCGTGACCCTTTGACGAGGGCGATATCGCCTTCTTTAAGTTGTGAGGCGAGGAAGAGCGCCGCTTCAGGGGCGCTTGGGAACCAATGGATTTTGCCCGCGGGGAAATCGTTGGAGAGGGCTGCCTTTTGGGTAAGTTTGCTGCGTTCACCCACCAGGACCAACTCGTCAGCCACTTCAGAGGCACGAATCCCCACATTGATGTGACCTTCGGCTTCATAACGGCCAAGTTCCAGCATATCCCCCAAAACCGCGATTTTGCGGCCTTTAAGGTCGTTCAGCAAGTTCAGCGCGGCCATGGTGGAATCCGGCGAGGCGTTATAGGTGTCGTCAATCAGGAGGGCACCGGTGGCAGTCCGGGAGGTTACCACGCGCAACTGGATTTTCGTGTTTTTCAAAGCTTCAAAAATCCAGTCCCAGGAAATACCAAGGGTGAGGGCAACCGCGGCGGAGCGTAAAATGGTGTAAACCGAGTGGCGGCCAATCAGTGGGGCGGTGAGATAAACCGATTCACCTGCATAATGGATGCGGCAACGCAGGCCATCCAGGCCGTGGCTTTCAATTTCGTCGGCCCACAGGTCAGCGTCGGGATTCAGACCGTAATAGAAGGGCCTGGCGGCGGTTTTTTCGGACATGGCCTTCACAAACGGGTCATCGTAATTCAGGATGGCAACCCCGCGAGGGGAAGCTGGCAAAGACTGCACCAGTTCAGCCTTGCCTTTGGCGATATCTTCCATGGAGCCGGCACGTTCCGCGTGGACGGTACCGATATTGGTCACGACGCCGATTTCGGGCCGGGCGATATCGCAAAGCAGCTTGATGTCGCCGGGAACATAAAAACCCATTTCCAGCACGGCGACTTCATGATCCTCGTTTAACGATAGAAGCGTGAGGGGCAAACCGACTTCATTGTTCATGTTCCCTGGATTTTTTAGGGTAAAGAAACGATGCGAAAGCACTGAAGCGGTCAATTCCTTGGTGGAGGATTTGCCGACGCTACCGGTGATGCCGATGACGTGCAGGTCGAATTGATTGCGCCAGTAGGCGGCGATGGTTTGAAGCGCTTTGAGCGCATTGGGCACAAGCAGGCTAAATGGAGCCTTTGAAGGGAGGTCAAGCGGCTGGGCGTGGATATCCACAATTGGGTAGGCGGACTCAAAAGGATGTTCCACCAAAGCCAAAACCGCCCCACTTTTGAAAGCCCGGTCCACAAAGAGGTGCCCATCGGTGTTTTCACCAGGCATGGCAATGAAGAGGTCGCCTTTTTCCACGCAGCGGGAATCGACAACGCCCCTTGTGATGGAAAAGTCCGAGGAAACGTAAGCCTCGACCGCCAGGGCTTTCAGGATGTGCTTAAGCGTCAACATCCTAGCTCACTCACTCCCCAATGAAGCCTGACCATCCGCTTTTAACCCCAGCCGGACATCATCCGGTGGGATATCGAGCAGGACGACCAGTTTTGAAACCAACTTGGAAAAGACAGGCGCAGCCACTTCAGAGCCCCAGATGGAGATGGTCGGTTTTTCGAGCCAGACGTAAACCAGGAACTTGGGGTCCTCGGCCGGGCCCCAGCCGACGAAGGAGGTGTTGGTGACAGCGCTGGTGTAGCCAAACTGGGTGGGGATTTCGGCGGTGCCGGTTTTGCCAGCCACCGTGTAGCCTTCCACCAGGGCGTTGGAACTTTCCTCTTCCAGGGAATTGACGAGCATCTGGGTGAGCGTTTCCGCGGTCTCGGCCTTGATTGGTGTACCCACCACAACCGGGTCGATGTCGTATTGCTTGCCGTCGATAATCATGGCTTTGACTACGTGGGGAGCCATCATTTTACCTTCATTAGCCACCGCGCCGATGGCCATGACCATCTGAACGGGGGTGACTGAAATACCCTGGCCAAACGAGTTGGTCGCCAGGTCCACTTCGTACCATTGGCTATCGCCGGGCACCTTGAGCGGCCAGTGGTTTTCACCACCGAGGTCGATGCCCGTGTTGCGGTCGAGGCCGAAGGCACGCATGTAGGAATAGAATTTGTCCGGGCCAAGTTGGGTGGCAATCCAGGCCAGGCACACATTCAGGGAGTGTTGCATACAACCGGTCATGTCCACATCGCCCCAGGCACCGGAGTTCCAGTTGTAGATGTAACTACCGCCGACCAGGATTTGGCCTGTATCGGTGAAAACGGTCTCTGGTGTGACCGCGCCCGCGTCGAGCGCGGAGGCCATGGTAAGGACCTTGAAGACCGAGCCAGGTTCGTACGTCTCGCTCACGGCCCGGTTGAAGGGGGTGGGGTTTGGGAAGACGTCGGCGTAGGTCCAGTAGTCGTTGGGGTCCAGGCGGGGCGAGTTGGCCATGGCGATAATGCTGCCATCCTCGGGGTTGTAGACCACAATCGTGCCCGATTCCGCGCCGGACCAGTCCAACGCCTCATCCAGGCTCTTTTCGGTCATGGCCTGAACTTCGCGGTCGATGGTGAGGACAAGGCTGGCACCCGGGGGAACTTCTTCCACTGTTGTAATTTTTTGCGGGTCAAACGCGGTGTAGACTTCCTTGGGGGTGCCGGCAAGCAGCTGGTCGTAGGTTTCTTCAACGCCAAAATAGCCGACGCCATCCGTGCGGTCGAGGAAGCTGTAGAAGCCCAGAATATTGGAGGCCACATCCTTTTCAGGGTAGCTGCGCTTGTTATAGGCTGTCCAGGTGAGACCATCCAGGCTGGGGCTGACTTCATTGCGGCCCACCACGCGGTCCTCGTATTCCTTCGAGATGGCTTCCAACTGGTCAATCTTGGATTTTTCAACAAATCCATCGAGCGTGATGTAGTAGTACCCCCCATCGCCGGGTTTCATCTTGGCGTAATTGAGGGTCTGGAGGTAATCCAGCCCGAGGACACTGGAGACGACCTGGGCAACCGTTTCGGGTTGGATGATGGCGGCGAGGTCCAAACCAACTTCGTAGACCGTTTCGTTGCCAGCCAGGAGTTTGCCGCCGGCGTCGTAGATGTTCCCACGTTCAGGGTAAACCAGGTGCGTGACACCCTGGTAAACCGTCGATTCCGCCAGGATTTCCTTGGCGCCAGGGATGTTTTGGATTCGAATCATTTGAACCCCCACCGCGCCAGCCAAAACTGAGATGACCACACAAACAAGCCAGAAACGCATCCACACGTGATTGTTCACGGAACCACCTCCGTAGCCTGGATACCTGAAAGCGCGAAGCCCGCCGTCCGGGCCCTGAACCAATCCCAAAGGGAAGCGGTGAATTCCGGCAGCAGGGTTGGCGTTTCAACTTCCTCCGCACTTGGTGGCGGCGCCAAAACGCCCGAGTCCAGGGAGACATAACCGGGGACTTCGATATAGATGGCCTGGGGCGGATCAACCTCAACCATTTCCGCGCCTTCCAAGCGCTGGCTCATTGAGCGCGCCGAGGAAATCAGGGCCAGTTCGGTGTTCAGGTCGTTGACTTCAAGTTTTAAGTCATTAACCGTGGATTCCAGGTTCTGGATGCGGCGGCCCGAGGTCGCGGCGAGCCGGCTGATGGAAAGGTAAATGCCCGCGACGGCTGTAACCGCCACCAGGATGGCCAGGAAAATGCCAATCCACTGGAGCTGTTTGCGCCAGGGAGCTTGCTTATAGGCTTGTAAGAAGTTCGTTTTCATAGCCTTTTCCATGCAAAAACCGTGCCATTAATTAATTCTTTCTGCCACACGCAACCTGGCGCTGCGAGCGCGGGGGTTGAGCGTGGTTTCCTGCCCGGTCGCCATGATGGGGCGATGCGTCAGGACACGAATCAAAGCTTTGTGGCCGCAGGTACACACCGGTTGTTCTGGCGGGCAAACACAATCCCTGCTTTCGCGTTGGAAGGCCTGCTTGACCAGCCGGTCTTCCAGGGAATGGAAACTGATAATTGCGACACGCCCGTGTGGTTTTAAGAGTGCTATCAAGCCCGGGATGGCTTGTTCGATGGTCTTCAATTCGTCGTTCACGGCAATCCGGAGGGACTGGAAGGTCCGGGTGGCCGGATCCTGCTTTTCCTGGCTTCTGCCGACCGCTTTACGCACAACTTCCGCGAGGGCCAAAGTGGAGGCGAAGGGGCGGGCGTGAACAATTGCTTTCGCGACACGCCGTGAAAAACGCTCTTCTCCGTATCGCCAGATGATATCGGCCAGCTCCTTTTCAGGAAGATTGTTAACCAAGTCGGCAGCGCTGGGCCCTTGG
>Ga0116171_10002097_pt1 | contig 19237 bp, 15 predicted proteins | sample AD_JPNHW2_MetaG_FD_89798 | JGI IMG/M metagenome (GOLD analysis project Ga0116171, IMG submission 89798) | Active sludge microbial communities of municipal wastewater-treating anaerobic digesters from Japan - AD_JPNHW2_MetaG | ecosystem: Engineered > Bioreactor > Anaerobic > Digestate | place... | reverse complement strand
CGGGTTTCCCTTGTGGAAGGAGAGCATATTGTGAGATCCTTGCTGAAACGAATAACATGGCTGAAGCATTTTTGCATGCAGCAACACATGCTCCGCACCCTATGCATATTGCAGAGTCGAATGCCTTATCTGAATTCTTCTTCGCGGCGGGAATAGAGTTTGCTTCAGGAGCCGAACCTGCATTTACAGAAATAAATCCGCCTGCCGACTGGATCTTATCCAGAGCACTTCTGTCGATTATCAGGTCTTTGATAACCGGAAAAGGCTTTGCTCTCCATGGCTCAATCCATATCGTATCGCCGTCATGGAAATATCTCATGGAAAGATGACAGGTAGTTATTGCCGGCACCGGCCCGTGTGGATGTCCATTAATATACATTCCGCATGAACCGCAAATACCCTCACGGCAGTCGTGGTCAAAGGCAACAGGATCCTTGTCCTCCTGAACCAGCCTCTTGTTGAGGGCATCGAGCATCTCGAGGAAAGACATCTCTGACGAAACATCTTCCATCTTATAAGTGACAAAACCGCCTTTTGTCTTTGCATTTTTCTGCCGCCATATTTTAAGTGTCAGCTTCATTTTCCTGATAGGTTTTTACATAAAAACTAAAATAAATTTTCCCTGAGCCCTGCGCCCTGAGCCCTGAGCCCTTATTTATAGCTCCTGACTTTCATCTCCACTTCCTCAAATTTAAGTTCTTCCTTATGGAGAATATGTGGCACACCGTCACCGGCAAATTCCCAGGCTGCCACATATGCAAACTCCTGGTCGTTTCTCATAGCTTCGCCGTCGGGCGTCTGGTATTCCTCCCTGAAGTGTGCCCCGCATGACTCCTTCCTGTTGAGGGCATCGGTGATCAGAAGCCGTGTCAGCTCGAAATAGTCGGCCACACGGCCTGCTTTTTCAAGCTCCATATTTAGTTCCTGGTCTGTCCCGGGAACATTAAGATCGTGCCAGAATTCCTTTTCGAGTTCATTGATCAGCTCAAGGGCTTTCTTTAATCCTGCTTCGTTCCTGGTCATACCGGCATAATCCCACATTATCTTCCCCAGTCGCTTATGGAAAGTTGAGGCATTCTGTTTTCCCTTAACTGAAAGGAGCTTTTTGATCCTCTCTGAGGCAGCCTTTTCAGCAGCTTCAAATTCGGGCTTATCTGTTGATATCAAAGGAATTCTTATTTCGTCGGCGAGGTAATTGCTTATAGTTGCCGGAAGGACAAAATATCCGTCACCGGCAGCCTGCATCAGCGAGCTTGCCCCCAGCCTGTTTGCACCGTGGTCAGAAAAATTAGCCTCACCAATGGCATAGAGCCCGGGGATTGTGGTCATCAGCTCGTAGTCGACCCAGAGGCCTCCCATTGTATAATGGCCTGCCGGATAGATCATCATAGGCTCCTCATAGGGGTCGCTGCCGGTGATGGTCTTATACATTTCAAAGAGATTTCCGTATTTATTCTCAATAGCCTTTTTCCCCTGTTTGTTTATGGCATCGCGGAAATCCATATAAACGGCCAGCTTTGTCTCCCCGACTCCAAAACCGGCATCGCACCTCTCTTTAATGGCTCTCGATGAGACATCGCGGGGTACCAGGTTTCCGAAGGCAGGATATCTTCTTTCAAGAAAATAGTCTCTTTCATCGTCGGGGATGTCGTTTGCAGGTCTTTTTTCATCCTTGTTTTTCGGCACCCATACGCGGCCATCATTTCGAAGCGATTCCGACATCAGGGTCAGCTTTGACTGGTATTCGTTCAGCTGCGGTACACATGTGGGATGAATCTGGACGAAGCTGGGATTGGCAAAGAAGGCGCCTTTACGGTGTGCTTTCCAGGCTGCCGAAGCATTTGAGTTGACGGCGAGTGTCGACATATAATATATTGTTCCATAGCCCCCTGTGGCAAGCACCACAGCATGAGCACCATGCCTCTCTATCTCTCCTGTTACCAGGTTCCTTGCGATTATTCCCCTGGCCTTGCCGTCGATAATTACAAGGTCGAGCATTTCCCTTCGCGGAAACATTTTTACAGTTCCCTTTTTAATCTGCCTGTTAAGTGAAGAATAACATCCAAGCAGGCATTGCTGCCCGGTCTGGCCTTTTGCATAGAAGGTCCTTGATACCTGCACCCCGCCGAATGACCTCGTATCGAGGGTGCCGCCATAATCGCGCGCAAAGGGAACACCTATAGCAGTAAAATGATCAATAACCTGGTTGCTCACCTCAGCAGCCCGATATACATTGGCTTCTCTTGCCCTGTAATCGCCTCCCTTTATCATGTCGTAGAAAAGCCTGTACACCGAATCATTATCGTTCTGATAATTTTTTGCTGCATTGATACCACCCTGTGCAGCAACAGAATGGGCCCTGCGTGGAGAATCCTGGTAACAAAAAACCTTAACATTGTAGCCGAGTTCCCCGAGCGAAGAGGCAGCCCCTGCACCGGACAAACCTGTCCCGACTACTATGATCTCAAGCTTCTTCCTGTTAGCCGGGTTAACCAGCTTGCAGGCCGACTTATAGCTGGTCCATTTCTGTGCCAGCGGACCACCGGGTATCTTTGAGTTAAGTTGTCCCATAATATTTTGTTTTTCTATCTGAAAAGCCAGAGGTTGATCGATATAAATGCAAATCCCGCAGGTATAGCAACAGCATAGATCCACGCCAGCGTATTAACCACGGGAGTCCATATCCTGTGGTTTAATCCCAGGGTCTGGAAAGCCGATGAAAACGCATGGTACAGGTGAAGCCCTAAAAGTACAAAACAGGTGAGATAGATGTAATTGTAAACCGGGATCTTGAAGAGACTGTGTGCAACGGAGTAAAAGTCCTCTGGATTTCCTTCCACCAGCCCCAGCTTGATAAAATAAAAGTTAAAGAAATGGAGAACGAGGAATGTAAGTACCGACAAGCCGGTCCAGATCATGAATCTTGAGAAGAACGATGTTTCTGACCTGTTACCGCTGGCATATCCTACCGGCCTCGACAGCCAGTTCATGATCTGTAAAATGACACCATAGCATACATGTACCAGTATCGCCCCGAACAATGCCACCTCGACGATTTTGATTAGGGGAAATGAAGCCATAAAATGTGCTGCGCGGTTAAATGGTTCCGGATCGCTCCTGAGCAGCAGCAGATTTATGACCAGATGGACAGGCAGAAATAAGAGAAGAAAGAGCCCTGCCAGCGCCATCACAAATTTTTTTGAGACAGATGAAAAGAGAACTTTATTCATTGTATGTGAATTATTTATGTTTGCTTCCGGTTTCAGGCGATTTATAAAATTAGGATTATTTAATAAGATTAGCAACATCATTTTCCATGCATCTGAAAATATTCGGATTACCTTTGAGGTAAAACAGATATTATGGACGGATATTTTGAATATAAAGGGAGGCGGATCCATTTTACAGAACAGGGCAGGGGAGTTCCCGTCGTTCTTGTACACGGCTACCTGGAGACCTCAGAAATACTGGCCGGCTTTGCTAAAATACTTTCAGGAAATCACCGGGTCTTGTCAATAGACCTTCCCGGTCATGGCTTGTCGGACCCTTATGATGAGATATATTCGATGGAGTTTATGGCAGGCAGCGTGGCATCACTTCTTGATCATCTTCATATTGAAAAGGCATTTGTGGCCGGGCACTCCCTGGGAGGCTATATAACCCTTGCTTTTGCTGAAAGATATCCCCGGAAGCTGACCGGCTATTGTCTTCTCCACTCGCATCCGCTGCCCGACGATGCTGAAAAGGCGGAAAAAAGGAATGCAGAGATTTCCCTTGTTGCTGACGGTAAAAAAAATACTTTTATCCCCGGAAATATTTCAAGGCTTTATGCCGGGAAGAACCTCGAAAGATTTCATGCCGAAGTTCAGCGATCGACAGAAGTTGCTTTACAGATACCCGGAGATACAATTATTAAGGTTCTCCGCGGCATGATAGCCCGGCCATCGGGTGTTAATGTTATCGAGAAAGGAAATATTCCGCTTCTCTGGATACTGGGAACAATGGATAATCTGATCGATCACCGGTCTGTTCTGGATAAGGTAAGGCTTCCCGGAAATGCAGTTGTACACATTCTCAACAACTCCGGGCATATGGGATTTATTGAGGAGGAATCGGAGGTCGCGGAGATAGTATCTGGTTTTATTTCAGATATTCAATAGCATATTTCAGCGTAGAGTCAATCTTTTCCCAGACAGGATAAAAGCCTTTGTTATCGAGGATATTCCTTGCTATATATGCTTTGATCTGGGTATGAATGATCTTTCCCGACACTTCCAGTCCCGCCTTATCAGGGGGCAGCTTGTTTGAGGCAGCATACCTGACAAACTGATCGAGAAGGCCCTGTTTGTCAAGGAATTCTTCAAGCTGACCTGCTTCAGTGAATTTTTTAAGAGTCTCCCTGTTCTTTTCCGTATAGCTCAGGGCAAACTGGTAAATAAAGCTTCTTGCCCTGAAAAAGTATTCCGAAATTCCGGTAGTATCGGCAGCGACAAACTTATCGGGCATTATACCCCCGCCACCATATACTGTTCTTCCACCGAGAGTTTTGAATTTAAGTGAGTCGGCAAACAAGGAGCTGTCAGGCATTTCATATTCGTGATTATTATATCTTTCGTTGAGGTCGTCGTAATAATCTTCGAAGTCGCCGTTGTAGGGTTTCTGGATAGATCTTCCGGAGGGAGTATAATATCTTGCTATTGTAAGTCTCATTCCTGATCCGTCGGGAAAGTTAACGGGTTCCTGTACCAGGCCTTTGCCGAAAGAACGTCGGCCGATAATTGTTCCACGGTCATTATCCTGGATCGCGCCGGCCAGGATCTCGCTTGCCGAGGCGCTCAGTTCATCGATGAGTACCACGAGGTCGCCTGTTTCGAAGGCTCCGTCGCCCGTGGCACGTGCCTCGCTGCGCATATGGGCCCTGCCCTTGGTATAAACGATAAGCTGATTCTTCTTCAGGAACTCATTTGCGATCTGGATTGCAGCATCCATCACCCCGCCTGAATTGCCTCTCAGGTCAAGTATAAGCCTGGTCATCCCTTTACCTTTCAATTCAGTAAGGCCTGCCATAAACTCTTCATATGTCGATTCTGCGAAGTTGTTTATGAAGATATACCCGGTGTTTTCATTTATCATATATGAAACATATACGCTGTTTATCGGGATCTTGTCGCGTTTTATGCTAAAAGAAAGAAGCTCGGGAACACCTTTACGGAGGATCTTCACATTTACTGTAGTGCCCCTGGGCCCTTTGAGCATACCCATAATATCCTCGTCACTGATATTCCTTCCTGCAACAAGTGAATCATTCACATACAGGATCTTATCACCAGCCATGAGGCCTGTCTTTTCTGAAGGTCCACCGGGGATTGTGCTTATAACAAGTATCGTGTCGGTGAGCATATTGAAGGAAATGCCTATACCGTCAAAATTGCCATGTATCGATTCATTTGCTCTTTTAAGATCCTTGGCAGGTATATAGATGGAATGCGGATCGAGCTTCTTAAGAATAGCGGGTATTGCTGTTTCGACCAGTTCATTCCTGTTTACCGGATCGACATAATCTGATTCGATCCTGTTGAGAAGGCTGTTCAGCTTATCGCTTTTCTGGTTGAAACCGAAGTGCTGGTGATCATCGCTTTTTCGCGGCAGTGATATTCCGATCAGGACGCCGGCCGCCAGCACCAGGGCTGACAGTAAAGGCAGAAGAATGCTTTTCCTGGAATTATTGTTGTTCATAAATGTCGTTTTCCGGATCTATATATACAATTTCAACACCAGCCCTCTTCAGCAGATCGAGTCCGTCAGTGACTCTGTACCTGTTGCAGTAAACCACTCTCTTTATTCCCGACTGGATGATCAGCTTTGCACATTCCATACAAGGAGATGTTGTTACATAAAGAGTTGAGTCGTCGCTTGAGTTGTTCGATTTGGCAACTTTGGTTATTGCATTGGCCTCGGCATGAAGAACATATGGCTTGGTGACATTGTTCTCGTCCTCACAGACGTTTTCAAAACCTGCCGGAGTGCCGTTATAACCATCGGAGATGATCATCTTGCCCTTGACGATGAGGGCGCCGACCTGTCTTCTTTTACAATACGAGTTCTGTGCCCATATCAGCGCCATCTCCAGATAACGCCTGTCGAAAGCCTTCTGCTTTTCGCCATAGGGTTTTATTGAATCGCTGCATGCCATAGATAATAATAAGAGGCCAAAGTTAAAAATATTCTTCATTTTAATAAATAATGCATTCTCGTGAAGAGGATTGCATTGATCATAATGTGATATCGGGGACAAATAAGAACGGATTATAATAATTACAAATTTATACCGTTATTTCTCTGTGCATTTTATATTTTTGCACGGGCTTTTATATAAAGCATGGACAAGGGATTCAGAGGCGTAAATAAAAATTTCTATGATGAAAAAGATATTGATTGTTTTAATCTTAATTGCAGCATATTTCAGTGCTTCAGCGCAGGATAAATTCACTGATCCCCGCGATGGCAATACCTACAGGACGATCACGGTTGCCGGCATGGTGTGGATGGCAGAGAATTTGAAATTCATGGATAAGGAAACAACAGCCCATCTGTTCGACAACGACCCCAATAACCTGAATCAGTACGGGGTTCTTTATGACTGGCACACAGCTGTAAAGGTTTGTCCCGATGGATGGCATCTTCCCTCGGGTGATGAATACCACATGCTTCTTGATAATGCCGAGGTTACTGATACTAAAAATATGAAATCGGGGCCAAAAACCACTGATTTTCAGCTTGCAGGCATGAAAAGCTATGAGGGAGTCTTTACCGAGATGGATGAGAGCGGATATTACTGGACATCTACAGAGTATAATGAGGGCGAGGCTGAGTTTTTCAGTTACCTGATAATGAACGGAAAATCAATGGTCGACATCTCCCGTAAAACCGACATGCCTGATATTCATGGAGCCGAAAAGACCAATAAGTATTCCGTCCGCTGTGTAAAGAATGTGAGGTAGATCATTCTGTTGCTTTTTCTCGTTTTTCCTTTGATTTACAGAATATAATTCGTATATTTACTAATAACGTTATTAAGTAAATTAAAGGCATAATCAGATGGCACCCTCCAGGAAAGATCAGTTCATGAAAGACGACATCAGGCTGGCAAGATATGCCAGGGCACTGTCGCACCCGGCAAGGATAGCAATAATGAGGCACCTGGCATCAACGGAACGATCATGCTTTAATGATATTTCAAAGGAGCTTCCCCTGGCTGATTCAACAGTATCACAACACCTGTCCGAGCTGAAAGATGCAGGTCTCATTTCAGGAACTTACGAACCGCCCAAAGTCCATTACCGCATCGATTACGATAACTGGAAAGCAGCAAAAAAAGCCCTGAAAGAATTCACAAAAATGAAGGTGGCCAGAAAAGAATAACTTAAGGCTATTCTCATGTCTGTGAATAAAAACTTCTGATGCCAGTTATCTTATATTCGAAACTTATTGCTTTATTTGAAAGAAATAAACCATAAGCCGATAAGATATTATGCTGTTGTCAATAGAACTACTCAGGTCGCTGTTCCCGTTACAGGACATTAATTTCCAGAACCTTGCTTCTGCATGGCTGCTTCTCATGATGGCAGTTGTAATCGTCACCTTCGTGGTAAGCGAAATAACCCGAAACTACAGCCAGGTTGATAAACTCTGGAGCCTTGTGCCGGTAGCATACGCATGGATAACAGTCGCAGCAGCACCAACACCCAGGGTAATAATCATGGCATCGATCGTTACACTATGGGGACTGAGGCTGAGTTATAATTTTTACAGGAAGGGCGGCTATAATATTATTCCCTGGAAAGGGGAAGAGGATTACAGATGGCAGGTGATGAGGAACAACCCCTTGCTTAAAGGAAGGCTGAGGTTCGGTCTTTTTAATTTTTTCTTTATATCGTTCTACCAGAACTTCCTGATATTGCTTTTTTCAACACCATTGCTGCTGGCGGCCCTGTATCCCGGAAAGGAATTGAATATAATTGACATTATCGCAGCCATCTTTATGCTTGGCTTTATTGTCGCCGAGGGGATTGCCGACACCCAGCTCTTCAGGTTTCATAAAGCTAAAAAATCAGGGGTTGATGCTGAGAACAGTTATTCAGAGTCACTTAAGGCAGGATTTTTCAGGCAGGGCCTGTGGAAGTATTCGAGGCATCCTAACTTTGCTTGCGAGCAGGGGGTGTGGATCAGCTTCTATTTCTTTGGGGTTGCTGCATCAGGACAATGGATAAACTATACAATTGCAGGACCTGTGCTTCTTGTTCTGCTCTTCATTGGCAGCTCACAGCTTACCGAAAGTATCAGCAGCAGCAAATACCCGGAATACGCTGAATACAGGCAGAAAGTGCCTAAATTCATTCCTTTGAAATTCAGGAAAAGCTGACCGTTCAGATCAGTATTGTAATTGTCGGGCAAAACCTAATAACCGGGCGTTCAGGATAATATTCCCTGATTTCATCTTTATTAATCATAATACAGGCAATGCCTTTTACGGGTAATATTACAGCATTGCATTTGTAATTATTACATTTGTTATAATATGAACCGATCGTATGGATGTAATATTCAGGTATCTTAACCCCGATGATAACAAAGAGATAGCAAACCTTATTCGTTCTGTCTTCAGGGAGTTTGGTATCGCCCGCCCGGGGACAGTTTATTTTGATCCCACAACCGACGACCTTTTTTCTCTCTTCAGCACCCCGGGATCAGAATACTGGGTCGCGGAAGCTGACGGAAAAATTTCAGGTGGTTGCGGTGTTTTCCCGACACCAGGCCTTCCGGCGGGTTGTGCAGAGCTTCAGAAGCTATACCTTCTCCCGGAATTCCGCGGAAAAGGAGTGGGCAGGGAGCTGATGGAAAAAACCTTTCTCTCGGCCAGGCGGCTGGGATACACACAGCTGTACCTCGAATCGCTTCCGGAACTGGGCAGGGCTATCAGCCTGTACGAAAAGGCAGGATTTGTAACTATCCCGGGGCCACTTGGAAACTCGGGCCACTTTGGCTGCACAATCTGGATGGTGAAAGATCTGTGAAACAAAAAGAGACCACTATGAACAACAGGCATAAAATAACTTTTCTGAAAGGGTCATTAATAGTTCTCCTGCTTGCTTCATTTACGGGATCTTCTTCGGCACAACGTTTTATGGAATCACTGAACCGGGGCCTGGTGGCAGTACGTTCCGGAGAGAGCTCTGTTTTTATAAGCTGGCGACTCCTGGATAGTGATCCTGAAAATGTCAACTTCGATATCTACCGCAAGAGTGACGGAGGAAAATCTGTTAAGCTGAATCCTAAGCCTGTGTCTTCGGTAACATATTTTATTGATGAAAAGGCAGATCTCAACCTTCAGAATACCTATTCTATAGAAGCACACCCGGAGAATAGGAACGCATCAGTATCAAAACCTTTTATTCTTGCCCCGGGAACACCCGTTCAGCAATATATTTCTCTTCCTCTGCAGCCTCCGCCGTCAGGAGAATTGTCGGGCAGGAGATATACATACAGTGCTAACGATGCCAGCGCTGCCGATCTCGATGGCGATGGTGAATATGAGATAATACTCAAATGGGATCCTTCGAACTCAATAGTTGCAGCCCAGGGAGGCCTTACTGCAAATACAATAATAGATGCTTATAAGACCGACGGAACTATGCTCTGGAGAATAGATATGGGAAAGAACATTCGCTCAGGACCTACATATACACAGTTCCTTGTTTATGATTTTGACTGCGACGGGAAAGCTGAGATGATCTGTAAGACCGCTGACGGTACAATTGATGGCCAGGGGAAAATCATCGGGGATACCGGGAAAGACTGGAGAACACTTGAAGAGTCATCACCCACATTCGGGCGAATAGTTAATGGTCCGGAATATATTACGGTTTTCGAAGGACTTACAGGTAAGGCGCTTGCTACTGAGACTTACATTCCAGGAAGATATCCGCTTGACGGCTGGGGCGGCATAGGTGGAAACGGGGGAAATGACAACAACGGAGGCCGCGCCGATCGGATGTCGGCGGGTGTGGCTTATGTCGATGGAAGGATGCCCAGCGCCCTCTTCGTAAGAGGCTGGTATGGCCGCACGGCAGTGGCGGCTTGGGATTACAGGAACGGAAAGCTGACATCACGCTGGCTTTTCGATTCTAAGGATGGTAATAATCCCTATTCCGGTCAGGGTAACCACAGCGTTAGCGTTGCTGATGTCGATGGTGACGGAAAAGATGAGTTCTGCGTGGGAGCAATGACAATCGATGACGACGGCAAAGGTTTATATTCAACAGGTCTGCGTCACGGTGATGCACTTCATATTTCCGACATGGATCCTTCACGTCCCGGCCTTGAGGTTTTCGGGATTCATGAAAATGAAGGAAAAACAATAGAGCTTCAGACCCCTGGCGCCGCAATGTTCGATGCGAGAACAGGAGAGGTAATATTCAGCGTCGGCCCCGGAGCAGACGTGGGAAGAGGCGTTGCCGCAGATATAGATCCTCTGCACCCCGGATTCGAAAACTGGGGAGGACCGGGAGGACTGAGAGACGTCCGCGGGAAGACAATATCAGAAAAAACACCTTCATCGGCAAATTTTGTGATATGGTGGGATGGCGATCTCACACGAGAACTTCTGGATAAAAACCGGATCGACAAATGGGACTGGAAAATGGAGAGTACAGTTAACCTTTTAACAGCCGAAGGATCTGTCTCAAATAACGGTACAAAGGCTACACCATGCCTGAGCGCCGACCTGTTCGGCGACTGGCGCGAAGAGGTTATCTGGAGAACACCTGATAATAAAGAACTAAGGATCTATACAACCGTTATCCCCACACAACACCGGTTCAGGACATTGATGAGCGATCCTGTTTACAGGCTAAGTGTTGCCTGGCAGAATGTGGCATATAACCAGCCCCCGCATACAGGATATTACCCCGGAGGGAAAGCGCAGGAAGATGTGAAAACTGAGACTTCGGGATTAATTTTTTCAGACAACTTCGACCAGTGTGATACGGCTCTGTGGATACCAGAGATAGCTCCCGGACCTGATTCCAGGGTTTATGCTGCAAATAACAGGCTCGTGCTTGACACAAGGGGAGGAGTGACGGTTTGGCTGAATAGGAGACTGAGCGGCAATTTTACCATAGAATTTGACAGGAAGATAATAGTCGGCGGAGGGAAGAATGACAGGCTCTCGGACATGAACATTTTCTGGATGGCTGCCGATCCGCTGAATACCAATCTCTTCACGCGAAACGGAGTGCTGGCACAGTATGATTCACTCCGGATGTACTATGCCGGCATCGGGGGCAATACCAACAGCACCACACGTTTCAGAAAATATGAAGGTGATGGCCGGAGAACACTACTACAGGAGTACCTCGACGCGGAACATCTGCTGAAAGCGAATACCTTATATCATATTAAGATCGTGATGCTTGATGGCACCACTTCCCTTTGGATCAATGATACCTGTTATTTTACTTACAAAGATACTTTTCCTCTCAGGGAAGGATATTTCGGTTTCCGGTCAACATGGTCGCACCAGGAGATCAGTAATTTCAGAATTTCACATTAGTTCGCTGGTTTTAAACGATCCATTAAATAACTTTATTTATCTTTATTTGCCGATAAAAAGATCATGGGACTCCTGCAGAAACTGATACCACCCGACAAATGGAAACTACCGGTACTACTGGCAGGAGCTGTTTTTACAGGATTATTTCTGTATGCTTTTTATATTTCCAAAGCGCCGGCATACCTTGGCGACAAGCCTGAAACATGTGTGAACTGTCATATCATGGCCCCGGAATATGCCACCTGGGCACACAGTTCGCACCGTGAGAAAACAAATTGTAATGATTGTCATGTTCCGCATAATAATGTGGTGAATAAATATTTCTTCAAGGCGAAGGACGGGCTGAGACATGCGACAATATTCACACTCCGCGCTGAACCACAGGTGATATTTATTAAGGAAGCCGGGAAAGAAGCAGTGCATAAGAACTGCCTTAGATGCCACAAGGAGCTCCTGACAGATACAAGGCTTCTCACCTACAATTCAAATACTCATAATTTCAGGATGGAAAGGAATTGCCGTGAGTGTCACAGGGAAACACCGCATGGAAGGGTTAACAGCCTCTCAAGCGTACCCTGGGCAAGAGTGCCTCTTCCCCAGTCGCCTGTGCCGGAGTGGATTAAAAGGGAAACTAAAAAATAAAAAATACTATGAGACCAATTCATGAGATTCTGAAAGACAAGCCATGGCTCGGATGGATCATATTCCTTTCAACAGTCGGTGTCGTCTTCCTGCTGGGTCTTCTTGCATCATCAATAATGGAGAGAAGGGCAGAAGCTGTTTTTGCTTATACTCCTGCTGTCACCTTCTCTGAAAATGAGCCGAGGAACTCTGTTTGGGGTGAACTTTTTCCCCGCGAATACGATTCGTATATAAGAACTGCCGATACCACTTTCAGGAGTAAATACAATGGAAGTGCAATGGTCGATATGCTCGAAGAGTCTCCACGGATGGTCATCCTCTGGGCAGGATATGCATTTTCGAAGGATTATAACCAGGGCAGGGGACACTATTACGCAGTTGAAGATATTAGAAATACTCTCCGCACGGGGGGTGTACCGAGTCCACAGCCTAATACCTGCTGGGCATGCAAGAGTCCTGATGTGCCTCGACTGATGAAGGAGACAGGGACAGCAGAATTCTATAAAGGAACCTGGGATACCAAAGGTTCCGAAGTCATTAACCATATCGGATGTGCCGACTGCCACGATGCAAAAACAATGAACCTTCGTATTTCAAGGCCTGCTCTGGTGGAGGCTTTTGAGGCCCGGGGGATGGATATTTCCGGTGCAACACACCAGGAGATGCGGAGCCTTGTGTGTGCGCAGTGCCATGTTGAATATTATTTCAATAAGAAGAAGATAGAAGGCGTCAGTTACCTCACTTTTCCCTGGAAGAATGGCCTGGCCCTCGAAGATATGGAAAAATATTACGATGAAGCTGGTTTCACCGACTGGACTCATGCACTCAGCAGGGCTCCTATGCTAAAGGCACAGCATCCCGATTATGAGGTGTTCACAACCGGGGTTCATGCTTCGAGGGGCGTTTCGTGTGCAGACTGTCATATGCCTTTTAAAAGCGAGGGAGGCCTGAAGTTTACAGATCATCATCTTCAGAGCCCGCTAAATAACGTAGCAAATTCATGCCAGGTATGTCACAGGGAGGAGACAGAAAAGCTTATCAAAGACGTCTATACAAGGCAGGATAAGATCATCGAAAACAGGAATATCCTTGAGACGCTTCTTGTCAGGTGCCATATCGAAGCAAAGAGAGCCTGGGATCTTGGAGCGACAGAAGATCAGATGAAAGACCTTCTGCAGGACATCAGAAAAGCTCAATGGCGTTGGGATTTTTCTACTGCCGGCCATGGGAACTCTTTCCATTCACCGGTAGAGATAAGCAGGATAATTGCCGGTGGAATAGCTTTTGCCCAGGATGCAAGGATCAAGCTGGCGAGGGTTCTGGCAGCATCAGGGAATAATTCAGAAGTCCCGTATCCCGATATAAGTACCAGGGAGAAAGCCCAGAAATATATCGGGCTCGAAATGGATAAGCTGAATAGCGAAAAGGCTGTATTCCTTGAAAATGTTGTGCCGGAATGGTTAAAAGCCGGAGCTGAAAGGGAGAAAAAATATTAATACGAAGATATTTCGTGCGAGTGTCAGAGTGCTCGCTCCCGCTCTGATGTGAGATAATTGTTAGAAATACGAAATTGTTACGTGTGAGTGTCAGAGTGAGAGTGAGGAAAACAGAGGAGAGTGCTCGCTCCCTCTCTCACTCTCACTCTGTTTTCAGTACCCGGAGCCGGGATCGAACCGGCACAGTATCGCTACCACTGGTGTTTGAGACCAGCGCGTCTACCAATTCCGCCATCCGGGCATTTTAAGAATAGTTATAAATCTAATATCTCAATTTTTTAAAAGAACTCCGCCACATCACGGGGATGGCGGAATTGGCCACCCCACAGTCCGGCTCCTCGCTACCACGACATACCATGTCGTGTTTTAACGCTCGGCCCTGCCATCCGGGCATTATGGTCTTGCAGTCTTGCAGTCTTGCAGTCTTGCTTTTGGCTTCGCAAATATAAAATATTTATTGGATTTGAAGCCCCCTTTAGGGGGTGGGGGGATTAAGCTTCAGCAGCTCCACCTTCCTGAACTCCACAGGATGACTCTCAGCTTGAAGACAAATATAACCTTCCTTCAGAAGTGTGCCATCGGGTACAGCATAATCAGCAGGTTTGTTCGATCCCCCGACCTGTGGCTTGAAGTATGTAAGAACTGTATCGCCCTCGATAATATGATGAATTACACTGTCGCCAAGAACAACAAATTCAGCATGTACCCATACATCACCATGGTATGTCTTCGATTTTGAACTTACACAATGCTGTGTTATCAGCTGGTCGTTCATCACGATATGTGTTCCGGGAGTACACACATTTCCTGTTGTCCGCTCCGTAACACCATCCCCGCCAAGAAATTGGGCTTCAATGGATACAGGGAAATCCTGGTCTGTAAGCATCGATGCAGCCGATTGCGAATGGAGCATCACTCCGCTGTTACGGTATGCCCAGCCCTGTCCGCCGGGAACCTGTTCGCCGACAAACCTGTATTCAATCCTGAGCTTATAATATGAGAAGGGCTCTTTATAAAAGATATGACCATATTCTGAATTGAATTTGTCATACTCATCATATCGTACCACCATTGCTCCATTTTCGACCCTGAATGTGTTTTTGTAGTTAACATTTAAGGGAGAGCCTTTGATCTTGATATCCCAGCCGCTGAGGTCCTTCCCGTTAAAGAGCCGGATCCAGTTTTCTTTTTTAGTTTTGGTGCTGCTGCATGAAGCCGAAAGGAGCAATAATACAGATAGAATAATAGTGTTTTTCATATTATTATTTTTTTAAACCGCAAAGTACGCAAAGGTTCTACGCAAAGTACGCAAAGAAAAAAATGCCAAATTGTTAACCATGTTTTCAGGCCGTTGTGCCGTTGTGCCGTTGCACCGTTGTACCGATCATTTCTCTTATCGCCTTCTCAATGCCTTCCTGGTCGTACCCGCACTCCCTGGAAAGCTCTTCCTGGCTTCCCTGTTCAACAAAATAATCTGGTATCCCAAGTCTTCTTACATCGGCAGAATATACATTGTCGCACATAAATTCGATCACTGCACTTCCAAAGCCCCCTTTCAGTATGCCATCTTCCACAGTGACTATTTTCCTGAAATTTTTAAACACATAATGAAGAAGATCGGTGTCGAGTGGAGAAACGAACCTCATATCGCAATGCATCACGGATATCTTTTCCTTTGCCAGGTTACTGACAGCTGCGGCCACCGTATTACCGATATGGCCTATGCTCAGCACTGCAACATCAGTTCCTTCACTGATGATCCGTGCCTTTCCGATAGAAATCTCTTCAAGAGGTCTCTTCCAGTCGACGACGGCGCTGGTACCCCTGGGGTAACGTATTGAAAAAGGTTTGTTATTCTTTTCGAGCTGAGCAGTGTACATAAGATTTCTAAGCTCAACGGCATTCATGGGTGCGCTCACTATCATATTCGGGATAGAACGCATATATGCGATATCGAAAAATCCATGGTGTGTGGCGCCATCAGATCCTACCAGTCCTCCCCTGTCGATACAAAAAACGACCCTGAGATTCTGAAGTGCGACATCGTGTATCACCTGGTCGTATGCTCTTTGGATGAATGATGAATAAATGTTACAATATGGGATGAAGCCCTGTGTGGCCAGTCCTGCTGAAAAAGTCACTGCATGTTGTTCTGCAATACCCACGTCGAAAGTTCTTTCAGGGAATTCCTTCATCATTATACAGAGAGAGCAGCCTGTTGGCATTGCAGGAGTGATACCTGCTATTTTCGGATTCATCCTTGCCAGCTCGACCATTGTATTTCCAAACACATCCTGGTAAAGAGGAGGCGTGCTTTCAGTTGTTGTGCTGATTATTTCACCGGTATCCTTGTCGAAGACCCCGGGGGCATGAAAAACAGTCTGGTTCTGTTCTGCATGTTTATATCCTTTTCCCTTTACCGTCAGGCAATGAAGAAGCTTCGGGCCCGGAATTCTTTTAAAGTCATCGAGTACCTTAACAAGATGAAGGACATCGTGTCCGTCGATTGGTCCGAAATACCTGAACCCCATTCCCTCGAAAAGGTTGCTCCTGTCGAGAATGGTGCTCTTGAAGCCTGCTTCGAGCTGGGCTGCCAGGGTTCTTGCCTTGGGACCAACTTTCCCGGCCCGGCCGAGAAGATTCCATACTTTATCCTTGAACCTGTTGTATGATTTGCTTGTGGTGATGTCGAGAAGGTATTCCTTCAGTGCCCCCACATTCGGGTCGATGGCTATATTATTATCATTAAGGATGACAATGATATCAGATTTAGATGTGCCTGCATTGTTAAGTCCTTCAAAAGCCTCACCGGCAGTCATTGCTCCGTCGCCGATGACAGCCACAACCTGGCGTTGCTCTTTGTTCCTTTTTGATGCTACAGCCATTCCGAGGGCAGCCGATATGGATGTTGAGGAGTGCCCGGTGCCGAATGCATCATATTCACTTTCGGCCATTTTCGGAAATCCGCTGATGCCCTTGTACTTGCGGTTGGTAGTAAATATTTCTTTCCTGCCTGTGAGTATTTTATGACCATATGCCTGGTGGCCAACATCCCAGATTATCTTGTCGTACGGGGTGTTGAAAACATAATGTAGCGCTACGGTCAGTTCCACAACGCCAAGACTTGCCCCGAAATGCCCGGGATTTGTGCTTACAGTGTCGATCAAAAACTGACGGAGCTCTGAACAAACCTTTACCAGCTCTACCTGATCAAGCTTCCTGAGATCTTCAGGATTTTTGATCCCCGACAGAAGGGTTTCATCACTCATTTCGGTTGTTGAAATAATCTGCAAATATAACAATTATTATTGCCTTCTTCCTGCTGAGGCGTATGCCGGATTTTCGTAATTTTGCCCAGCCGGGTTATCCCGGAAACAATTTTTGCATGAAAAAGTTTGTCAGATATTAAATATTCTTCAGTCATGAAAAAGAAAATATTCCCTGTGATTGCAACATTGGCAATGGTTTTATTTGCAGTTTCCTGTGTTCCCGGGAAGAAATATAAGACGCTGCAGGATACCAGCCGTACATATATGGATGAGCGTGACCAGTTCAAGACCGACAATATTAGTCTCGAAATGGCAAACCGTGAACTTGAAGCCAGGAAGGGAGTTCTCGAGAAACAGGTTGGAACTGTAAATGAGGAGATCAGCAAGATACAGGCAGAGCGCGACAGGGCCGTTGATGACTTCAACAGGATCAACTCCAAATATGCAGAGCTTCAGAGTGCCCAGGAAGATCTTGTCCGTGGCAGTGTAAAAGAGACACAGACCCTTCTTTCGGAATTGCAGTCTGCACAGAAAAGCCTGCAGGAAAAGGAGACCCTGTTACGCCAGCTGGAGCAGACACTCGACACCAAAAAATCTTCACTCGATGAGCTTACTTTTGAGCTTGAAAAAAGGAATGCCAGGCTGGTGGAGCTCGAGAAGATACTCGATGCACAAAAAAGGATCGCACAGGATCTTAAGAACAAGGTATCGGAAGCCCTCCTGGGATTTGAAAACAATGGCCTTACAGTCACAAACAGGAACGGAAAGGTTTATGTGTCTCTCGACGAGAAGCTCCTTTTTAAAAGCGCAAGCTGGGATATCGATGCTAACGGAAAGTCAGCCCTGAAGAAACTGGCCGGTGTCCTCGAACGAAATCCCGATATACAGGTTACCATCGAAGGCCATACAGATAATGTCCCGTACAAGCCTTCTGCCAGTGACCTTAAGGACAACTGGGACCTCAGCGTGAAGAGAGCCACAACAGTCGTCCGTGTACTTCTGGAAGGTTCAAAGATCGATCCGAAGCGCCTCACGGCAGCCGGGCACAGCGAATATATGCCGGTCGATGCGAGGAACACCACCGACGCCCGACAGAAAAACAGGAGGACAGATGTAGTCCTGACACCCGATCTTACAGAGCTTTACAAGCTGATAGATAAGTATTAGAAATATTATCTCATTTCTCTTCTGAGAATTCGAAGAGATTGACTTTCATGTTCTTCAGCTCCTGGAGAAGATTATCTTCAGGTTTCAGAAAATCCTGGCCTCCCCAGAACTGGTAATCATAGCTCGTAATCGTACGGGAGAATACTGAATGTACCGGTGCGAGCTCCTCTCTGTCGAAGCGTTCCACATTCTCATTACGGATACCAGTCACGGCAAGCTCAAAAAAGACATTGAATTCGCTGTTGAACAGCTTCCGTACCCTTTTTGAAACGAATACCAGGTCGCCTCTTACATGGTTCAGAAAGTAACGGCCGTTCACCTTCCTGTAGCTTACAGAGTATTTTACACTCCGCGGCCATGTGTCAAAGCCCCGGGAGGAGCTTGATACAAACGACGACTTCATATCTCTTATATAAAGGGGATTGATTTCAAACTGGGCATGCAGAAGGGCATAATCGTCGGCATCGATATACATCTCTCCCCGGAAGAGGGGAACCGCGACCCCTTCCCTCTGTTCAAACTCAATTACATATGCCGCCCCCTCATCGGTCGAAACAATATCAGTGATCCGGAATGTATAATCGTTCAGATTGTCTGACTGCATGAAATCGAACTTATTGCGCATCCCGTCGAGCTCAAGACATGTACTCAGACCCGCCTTCAGCCTTACAGCCAGTGTGTCGCTTTCAGAAGTATTTTCTATTTTCCTGCTCCGTATTATTTTGAGCTGGTCATTAACCATTGTATTTCCGTACGAGCTCTTGAATATCCTGACTATGGCCTCGGAGTAAACCTGTAGCTTATCTTTTTTCATGACCCCTTCCCGATAGAAGCCTGTCAGCAGGGCAGGCGTATTTCCATAATTCCTGGTTATTGCCAGTGTGCTCTTGCGGATTATCTCCTGTGGTATATGTGTGCGGATGATTATCTCAGGTATTGATATAAATTCCCTGACAAGAGTTATTGTCAGATTATTTCCGACAGCCTGCATGACAGGGATTTCCCTTCTGCGATAACCAAGGTGTGAAACAGAAATAGTGTCGGAAAGTGAT